>Ga0209475_10000095_pt1 | contig 279285 bp, 236 predicted proteins | sample tdDd471_FD_187128 | JGI IMG/M metagenome (GOLD analysis project Ga0209475, IMG submission 187128) | Marine sediment microbial communities from the Atlantic coast under amendment with organic carbon and nitrate - tdDd47.1 (SPAdes)... | ecosystem: Environmental > Aquatic > Marine > Coastal >... | reverse complement strand
TATCAGAGCAAAGACAACGTCTCCAACGTCATTTTTAACCGGGCAAAGGAGATATTTTACCCGGAGTAGATGGAGGTTTTCTCTATAGGCATTGGCCCCATCTCAATTTGGGGGTCATGGCTGCCGGGTGCAGCTCCCACATCGTCGGGTGTCACGGTTAGAGTAAAGATGTCGTGTGGCCTATGGCGATAGCCCATGCTGATTAGCGTTCGCGTAGACTGCGTTGGCAAACGCACCAGCCCGCCCGGTGCGACTGCCACACCCGGTGTTATTTGTTAATCATTTATTTTTATTGAAACCTCGGGCCGCGTTCCCAGTAGAATGGAATGACTCTCCTTGACATGGGAATCCGGAGCACATTCATGAAAAAACGATTCTGGCTGAATTACGCGGCAATTTTCGGTGCGTTTCTTGTCGTGATCTTCTTCTTTACCGGCGCCAAATCACTGACCGAATATGTGAAAGGCGGCGTGGCCAATGTGCCCGGCGCTTTCATCAGTTCCTGCATCGACTTTCTGCCGTGGGCGCTGTTCACACCGCTGATTGTCTGGCTGCTGCATCGTTTTCCCTTTCAGAAAAAACGTCTGAAACAGGCCCTGGGCGTGCATTTTCCAGCTGCGCTCTTCTTCTCTTTGCTGAAGAATTTTCTCTTTGTCTGGTATATCTACTACGGCAAACCCTATGGGCCGCCTTCTGTGGGCGCTTACGTGGTTTACTTCCTCAAACTGCTCCCCTGGAATGTGCTTTATTACGCCATTATCGTCGGTGTCTTTTATATTCTCGATTATTCACGACGCGCCAGAGAGCGGGAGATTCAGGCCACGCGGCTGGAGGCGCAGCTCTCCAGGGCGCAACTTGACGTATTAAAAATGCAGCTGCATCCTCATTTTCTCTTCAATACTTTGCACGCCATCTCTGCGCTGGTGCACGACAAGCCCGATGCCGCCGATTTGATGATCGGTCGCCTCAGTGATCTGCTGCGCCTCAGCCTGGAGAACCGCGACCGGCATCATGTCCCCTTGAAAGAGGAATTGGATTTCCTCAAGATTTATCTGGAGATAGAAACCACGCGCTTTCAGGACAGGCTGCGCGTGCACATGGAGATTGATCCGGAGGCACTGGATATTCTGGTGCCCAATTTGATTTTGCAGCCTTTGGCGGAGAATGCCATCCGGCACGGGATCTCACCCCGCAAAGAGGGCGGTGATCTGTCGATACGGGCCGCTCTCCATGGGGAAAAACTGTGCATGGAGGTAGCGGACAACGGCAACGGCCTCGATCCGGCCAAGTCGAAAAAAGCCAAGAAAGGTATTGGTCTGACCAACACGCGGGAACGGCTGCGCCAGATGTACGGTGAGTCGCATCGCTTTATCGTGAAGAACGGTTCTGAAAGAGGGGTGCGTGTGATCATAGAACTGCCTGTGGATCGCGGTGAGGCGCTGCCGCCAATTGGAGAATTAACCGTATGAACACCAAGGTGCTGATTGTAGATGATGAGCCGCTGGCCCGTCAGCGTATTCTTGATCTGTTGAAGAGTGAAGCCGACCTTGAGGTCATAGGAGAGGCCAGGAATGGGGCGGAGGCCTTGGATAAAATCCAGTCGATGAAGCCCGATTTGGTCTTTCTGGATGTGCAGATGCCCGAGGTGGACGGCTTTGGCGTGATCCAGGCGCTGGGCGCCGATGAGATGCCCCATGTCATCTTTGTCACGGCCTACGATCAATACGCGCTGCAGGCCTTTGAAGTGAACGCGCTGGATTATCTGCTCAAACCTTTCGACCAGGAACGGTTTTATCTGGCCCTGAGCCGGGCGCGTGAACATCTGGGCCGTGAAGACGATCCCATTGCTGATCAGATTCGCCAGCTGCTCGTGGATGTCAAGCCGGAGGAGGAGCGCACCGACAGACTCATCATCAAGTCGGAAGGGCGGATTTTCTTCATCAAAACCGAGGATATCAACTGGATTGAGGCCGCGGGCAACTATGTCACCCTTCATGTGGGCCAGGAAGAGTTTTTGATGCGTGAGACCATGGCGGGTATGGAGGCCAAGCTGGACCCCAGGCAGTTCATCCGCATTCACCGGTCGCATATTGTCAATATTGAGTCCATCAAAGAGATCAAGCCCTGGTTCAACGGCGAGTATCATGTGGATCTCAAAGACGGTACGCAGCTCACGCTGAGCCGTAAATACAGGCAGAATTTCAAGGATTATTTCTAATCCGCCCGGTCGCCTTTCCTGGCGGCCTTTGAGTTTCATCCCCACAGCCATCGCATTGGTCCCCCAAAGTGACGTGTTGATCCCATGGGATTTGGAATTGTCGTGCTTCGATTCTATATTTGTGGCGTAATTGATGGGCCGATTGCATGGTCTGTCTCTCAGGACTCGACATCCCCCTAGGCGGTGTTGATTCAGTGGCGCGCAGAACAGCGGGGTAACGCAGGGAGCGATGTGAAGCGACAACGTCTGCTAAATTCTCTCTGGATTTTTGGAATCTTTTTAATTCTTGCGGCTTTCTTTGCCAGTGAGACCTATGTCTGGTACTGGGTGAAGGGCAAGCCGCCGGCGTTCTGGGCTTCGTTCCGTTTCAATATGGCCCGCTGGTATCCCTGGGCCTTTCTGACGCCGCTGATCATCCACATGGTGCGCCGCTATCCCTTTCACGGGCGTCGCTGGCCGGTATCCATCATGATGCATCTGGGATTGAACGGACTCTCCGCCATGGTGGTGGCCGTGGTTTACGGGGTGACGCGTTACGGTTGGACAGAGATGGCCGACGCCTTTCTGAAGCACTATACGCCGGTATTTATCAATCTACTCCATTATAATGTTCTCGCCTATTGGCTGATTGCCGTGATCGCCTATCTGGTTGAAAAGCTGCGCCTCTATCGTGAAAAAGAGCTTCGTCTTACACGGGAACAGGCCAGTTTATCTCAGGCGCAGTATCGTTTCCTCTCAAGGCAGATCCGGCCGCATTTTCTTTTCAATACTTTGCACGCCCTCTCGGCTCTGATCCACATGGACATCAACCAGGCCGATATACTCATCAGCCGTTTCTCCGACTTTCTTCGCCGTGCATTGGATGAGGGGGGGCTGCTGGTCCCTCTGGAGCGTGAGCTGGAGATTATTCGTATCTTTGTCGACATAGAAAAAATCCGTTTTGGCCATGATTTTGATGCGGTGATCCATGTCGATCCAGAGTGCCTGGACTGTCCCACGCCCAATATGCTGCTGCAACCGCTGTTAGAGGTGATCATGGGACAGGAGGGAAGACCCATGCGTCTTGAGATGCGCATGGCCTGTATGGACAACCATGTACAGATAGAAATTACCCGTGTGGGGGAGAAACCGCCCCGTATTGGTGTGCTGGAGCCACGTCTTATTGAGATCAGGCAGCGGTTGAACCACGCCTATGCGGATGGCTACAGCCTGCTGCTCCTGGATGAAGATCTGGACAGGGTCTCGGCGCGGCTTCAGCTTCCCTGCACTCAGGAATGAAGGCGGTATTATGCCCTTTTTCTTTCTCTATCCCTTGATTTTACAGCTTGCTTCCTCTGGTTTTTGCGGTTTTTATACTGGCTTTCTCGTTTGTTGCAACGTCGAGGTGTTGGCGCCTGAGCGGGCATGAAAAAGATATACCCGATTTGTGGGAGGCGACAAAAGACGGGGGTTGTCCGCTGGCGTACACCGGTGTAACACCGCCGGACAGCAGGAGATGGGTATAGCGCATGGGTACAGCATTAAGTTTAATAAAAACAATATTGGCACGACACTTGCTTAATAATCAGTCAGACCGGCGGACAGGACAAAACGCCTGGATGGGGTTTTTACCTGGCTGGTCCGTAAGAAGAATAGACGCTCTTCGGTTCTGGTCACTATGGCCGGAGCGTGACGAAGAGGCCGCTGCAGAAGCGGTGGCATGCTCCATTTTTCTTCCTCAATACTACCCCAAAGGCGGTGCGGATTGATTCCTGAACTGCACAAAGGAGGGGCGATTCCTTGGGTTCATCAGGTTTTGCCGCACCGCCTTCCTTCCCTCAACGTGATTTCATGTATGGATATTCTGTTGTCAAAGGGGGCGATATGCGTCGTCAATTGACATCTGTCCTGTGCATCACACTGATGCTGGGGACGGCCGTTTGGGCCCAAAGTGCACGAGACCGAAATATTGAGCCGCAGCGTGTCCTTGACTCTCTCCAGGTGCGTCCCGGCATGGTGGTGGGCGAAGTGGGGGCGGGAAGAGGTTATTTTACGATGAAATTGGCCCGTCGTGTCGGGCCAGCCGGCCGTGTGATTGCCAACGATATCGACAAGTCGTCTCTGAAAACACTTGAGAGAGCGGCCAGCGCTGAAGGCTTGGAGAATATCGACGTCCTTCTGGGCGGGGAGGCAGATCCTAAGTTTAAGCCACAGAGCCTGGATCTGGCGGTCATGGTCTATGTTTTTCACGATCTAACGCGGCCTGTGGCGCTGATGCGTCAGTTGAAGGAAGCCTTGAAGCCCGGTGCCGTTGTGGCCATACTCGATCGTGATCCTGAGCGCTATGCTTACGACAGCAATCATTTTATGAAGCGAAAGGCCATTCTGGGTAAATTGGATGAGGCCGGCTTTGATGTTGAGACGGTCTGGACGTTTTTGCGTCGGGACAATATTTATATGGCGCGGCCGCGAACGCTGCCACAACACGAATGACGAAGGAGGTTGGCATGAAACGATGGATGTTGCTGGGTATGTTGCTTGGGTGTTCCATGCTGCTTTGGGGGCAGGACACGGTGCCGGATACGGCGGTTGAAAAGGCGGCTATCAAAGAGACGGCACTGAACTATATTGAAGGCTGGTATGAAGGCAATGTCGAGCGGATGAATAAGGCGCTGCACCCTGATTTGGTGAAACGCTATATGCAGACACTGCCCACAGGCAAGTCAGTGACGACGACGATTTCTAAAACCACCATGATTGAGTATACGCGGGCCGCTTTTGGCACACGGTCTCCTAATAAAGACAAGCCCAATACCGTGGACGTGCTCTCTCTGGATCGAAACATTGCCTCGGCACGCTGTGTTTCCGGTGATTTCTATGACTATCTTCAACTGGTGAAGACAGGGGACGGCTGGAAGATTATGAATGTGCTTTGGACGCCGGTAAATCCCACGCCGCCTCGGCAATAAACGGTAATGTGCCTATCAATGATGCAATGTCGCTGCCCCAGGCAGCGACATTTTTTTTAACATGGAATTGGCATGCATGAAATTTGCGCCCTGATGCGCCCTGAAGCTGTGACCGGGAGACGGGGATAGGGGAGTCATAGATAAGCGCTATAAAAATTATGCATTTTATGTCGGAAAATGCGTTGCATTTTATCGCTGGGAATTGTAGATTACTAATCCCAACACCACCTTTTGGAGTCCATTGATTCATGTATCGCAGCCTACTCCTCTCAGTCGCATTGATTGTGCTGGCCGGATGTGCCAAGCAGGGCATGCCGCCCGGCGGCCCTGAGGATAAAATACCGCCGCAGATTATAGAGAGCACACCGCTGCCGGAGACCTTAAATGTGCCCCTGGACAGTGAGGTCGAGTTCATTTTTTCCGAATCCATTCAGGCCAAAAATATTGAAGATGCCGTCTTCATTACGCCCTTTGCAGGAGAGTCGGCTCGGCTCAGGCTGCGCGGCAGCCATTTGAAGGTCTCCTTTGACGCGCCTCTTGAGGCAGACAGAACCTATGTCATCACGCTGGGCACGGCCTTTGCCGACTATCGCAACAATGCCATGAAAGCCTCATACACGCTGGCGTTCTCCACCGGTGGCCAGCTGGATCAGGGGGGCATTACGGGCCGGGTATACGGACTCGATAAATATACGGGTGTGGATATCTGGGCCTATGCACTGGACAAGGGGGCCGACCCTTTGGCCCAGGACCCCGATTATATTGTGCAGTGCGCCGAGGACGGGCATTACACTTTCAGCCATCTGGCCCCGGGTACTTACCGTCTTTTCTGCGTGCAGGACAGGCTGGGTGACCGTCGTTATCAACCTGTAGAAGACATGGCGGGTGTGACCTGGCGTGACGCGGTGCTTAACGGGGCAGAGCGAAACACTGAAACCGGGCTCCATTTTCGCGTCACGCAGGAGGACACGCTGGCGCCGTCTCTCGTCCGTCTTGAGTCACTGCCCCATCACTGGCTCTGTCTGCACTTCGATAAAGCCATGCGACTCCCAGAGTCGCCGGCCTCGGGCGTCCGCATTCACGGCTCCCAAGGCGTGTTGGGTGTGGCGTCACAGTTCTTTGCATCGGGCCCGGCCAACAGGCTCTACATCAAGACGGCCGTGCCTTCCCGTGACAGCCTCTACACCGTCGATGCCTCCGCACTGCGCGATTCACTAGGGTTATTGGTGGATACTGCGTATGCTAAGACAAGGTGGACAGCCACGGCATGGGTCGATACCCTGGCCGCAGAATTGATCCGCGTGACCCCGCGGTCCCGCAGCCGTGATATCCCATTGACACCGGTGCTGACTGTGGATTTCAGTGAACCGGTACAGCAGATTTCAGACAGCCTGAGTGTGACCGACACCCTGGGTACTGTTGCCGATTTCCAATGCCATTGGGTCAATCCCATGCGTCTGGTGCTCAAGGCCTCTGCCCGGCTGAAGGGACAGACGGTTTACCGTTTGAATCTGGGGCAGGGCCGTATTGCCGATGAATCGGGCCTTGTGCTGGCCGATACGGTGCTGCAGTGGACCACGCTCAATGCGGACACGCTCACCGAACTGGCGGGTGCGGTCATCGACAGTGACACCTTGGCAGAGGGCCCGTTCTACATCACCGCCCGTCAGACCGGGCGAAACGGCCGCGCCATCACTCAAAAAATTCTTGGTCCCGGACCCTATCGGTTCAAGGATCTGCTGCCGGGGTTATATCTGCTCTCCTGTTACCGCGATGAAGACGGCAACGGGCGGTATTCGATGGGGCATATGCAGCCGTATCTGGCGGCTGAACGGTTTATGGTGAGTCCCGATACTGTGAAGCTGCGTGCACGCTGGCCCAACGAAGGGAATGATCTTTTTCTAAAATGAAACATTGTTTTCCATTTATTGTATTGACCCTTTCAGTGTGGGGCTGCGGCTGCCGGACGACGCGGCCACTAGAGAATGCCCACCCGGTGGCTGTACATCCCGTAGAATGGGGGGGCGGTCCGGCCCGGAACTTCACGGTGAATAACGGCCCTCAGCCACCGCTTGCACTGAAATGGGAAAAACGAACAGAGGCAGCGTTCAGTCGCGGATTGAGCAGTGATGGGCGTGTGGTGGTGGCCGGTCTTCAGAACGGCACGCTGGAGCTCTACCGCCTCTCCGATGGAAAGCGCCTCGTCCGTCAACGCATCATGCGTCAGAGTGACGCCACGGCGCTGCCTGCGGGAAACCGATTCGTGGTGGCCCTGCATCACAAGACAGAATCCTTGCAATCTCTGGACGGCGAGACGTTGAAACCGCTCTGGAAGGCCGAAGCCGGTGATGTGGCGGGTGAGCCTCTGGTGCTGGGCGATACGATTTTTGTGGCCAGTACCCAGGGGAGGATGCGCAGCTTCGATTTGAATCAGGGGGTTATGATCGCCGAGCGACAGCTGGAGACACATTGTCTCAGCGGTCCGGCGGCAGACGCCCGATGGGTGTATATCGCCGGGGGGGACGGCCGCGTCTGTGCGCTTGACCGTCATACATTGGCCATACAGTGGGTGACCCGGCTCTCGGGACGCACGGCGGCCTCGCCCGCACTGCGGGGGGGGCGCCTCTTTATCGGCACGCTGGACGACCGCTGTCATGCGCTGGATTGTGAAACCGGTGCGGTGATATGGTCAAAGCCCACCGGCGGCGGGGTTTTTGAGACCGTCGCGGTTGATGAAGAGACGGTCTACATCCCCACAGCCAGAGGCACATTGTGGGCGCTGGCCGTGGACGATGGATCGATACGCTGGCAGTTTGACGCCGGCTGTGTCATTGGCACGTCACCGCTTCTTGTCGGTGACGCCCTCTACTTTGGCGGCGTGGACAGTCTTTTGCGTGCCGTGCGCCGCAGCGACGGGGCGCCGCTCTGGGAGATCTCGCTGAAAGGCCGCATCAGAAATACCCCCATCGTTGTTGGACCGTGGCTTATTGTTGCTTCAGAGGGACGAATGCTCTATGGATTTCAATCGACTCAGCACTAGCACGTTGTTGGCGGTCTTGGTTTTGACCGGCGTCGGAGCAAGGGCCCAGTCTGAATCCACGGCTGTACTGCATGTGGTGGCTTTACAGCCGGGGCGTGCAGTGCATGTCGATGGTCGGCGGGTTGGGGTAACGCCGCTTTTTGGGCTCTCGCTTACAGCGGGACAGCATCAACTCTCCGTATCCGCCCCCGATTCATTGATCTGGACGGCGCAACCCTGGGAGGCCTCGATACGTTGTCCGGCCGGTAGGGCCACCGTGGTACACGCCGCCGTGAGACACCTTCTCTGGGTGACCAGCAATCCACCCGGCGCCGTGGTCTGGCAGAACGAACGCCGACTGGGAGAGACACCGCTTCGGGTAGAGGTCCAGCGCCATACTGCCACACCGCTGACACTGACGAAAACAGGGTATATAGACTTTGTGCTGCAGCCGCCTCAGGGCCGCAATCAACTGCACTGTGAAATGCAGTCGGCACTCAACCGGCCCGTGAACGGCATGCGTCAGCCTGTGGTGAATAAGACACGCGGCTTGACAGGCGGCGCCCTTTCCTTTCTGCTCGGCGCGGCGGGATACTGGATGAAAACCCGGGCGGACGACGCCTATGAGCATTATCTGCATACCGGCCATCCCACACGCATGGCGCGGTATTTCAAGGACGCCCAGTCCTATGACCGCTGGTCCAGCGCACTGTATATGGCCGGCGAGGCCACGCTGGGCCTGACACTTTACCTGACCCTGAAGGACTTCTGGCAATGACGCAGCGTTTACATCAAATGCTTTGCGTTTTTCTCCTGCTGGGCCTGGCCGCATGCAGCCAGCGGGAACGGAGCAATCCGCTGGACCCGCTGCATCCCGATACAGCGGGAAGACCTCAGAATTTGAGCGTGAGTTCCCAGCGCCTGGAAGTGGTTTTAAAATGGTTTGAAGCGAACATCAATGATATGAATCACGTACACGTAGAACGGGCCAGGGGAGCCGCGGACTTTGAGCGTGTCGGTACAGTGGCGCCCGGCAACAGAGTTTTTGTCGATACAGATGTTCAATACAGCATACACTATCAATACCGTATCCAGTTTGCCGGTACTGACTGGCAGACGGCCTTTTCAGATACGGTAAGCATTACGCCGGGACCCTACAATTTTTGGGTGACCGACTATCAGGCCGGCACATTGTCGCGTCTGACCTATGATGCCGCGCATATCATTTTTGCAACGCCGTTTGCCTTCTTCCCCCGTGATGTGGCCGTGGATACATTGCGGCTTCAGGTCTGGGCGGCAGACTGGACGGGGCGGCTGTTGCGGCAGGGCCTGGATGGCAGTACCCCTTTCTGGATAGAGGGATTCAATCGGCCCTCGCGGTTGTTTTTGCAGGGTGAACATCTATGGCTTGTTCAGAATGGGCTGACCGAGATTCTTCACCTGGGTCTTGAGGGCCAGCTGCAGGATTCTCTCGGTGGTTTTTCTGAAATATCAGATTTGACCTCAGCTGAGGATGCAGTATTGTGGGTGGCTGATCGGGGGGACAGTACGCTGACCCATGTTGACGGTTCCGGCTCATTCACGAATTACACACTCGCCCATGCCCCGCAGGCGATTGCCGCTTCAGTGTCGCGATCGTGGATTTGGATCGGTACTGACAGTCAACTGGGGCAGTTTAGCCCAGAGACAGGTTATGTAGCCCTTTTGGATCTGCCCGGGCGTGCGGTGGCACTGTCGCCGTGTCGCGACGGCCGGTGCTGGCTGCTTCTACAGCATAACGATTTAAGTGGCGAGGCGTGGCTGGTGAATGCATCGGGTCAGGTGCTTGTGCAAACGAAGGGTTTTATAGAGCCGAAGGACATCGTTGCTGTTCCTGATGACGGCGGCTGCGCCGTGGTGGATTATGGAAACGGACGCATCGTCAGGGTATCGGCACAGGGCGAGATGATGGCCCAGCGTTCGGGGTTTATGACACCGGAACGCATCGTCCTTGAATAACTCAGGCGGATATGAGGATATTATGAAGATGTCATTACGCAAAACGGATACACTGCTCTTTTTTGGTGCATTGGCCGGATTGCTGATTTTTTTAATGCTGGGCTTCGACCAGTTTCCTGAAGCTGGATTCCGCCACGCTGAGAACCGGACGGCGGTTTATGAAAAGGCCTTGCGTTTTGTCCAGTCTCTGGGTTATGAGCTGGAGAGTTGGGACTATGAGCAAAGCCTGGTTCATGATGCGCCCTTAATGCAGTATCTCTATGAGAACAATGCGCCACGTGATGCGGTGCAGCGTATTCGTGATGTCCTGCCAGTATATCAATGGCAGATTGAATGGCAGCCTCCCGCTGATTCAGGTCAACCGGGTGCGCCGATCCGATTCGGGCCGGGGAATGGCATGAATGGATCAAGGCAGGAGTGGACCCGTTATCGCCTGACCCTGGATGCACAGGGGCTGCCCCTTCAGTTTTCGTTTGACGACACTTCTGCGATCTTTTCCAATGCACAATCTGTTGCCGTTGGCATAGAGCAGAAAAAGGCCCAGCGGTTGAGCCGTAGACTGCTGCGTTCAGAAGAAGACCAGTGGGTTTTTGAGGGCAGTAATGAGCGGGACATGCATGGCAGTCTCCTGCGTCAGTTCAAGTGGTATCGGGAAGAGCCTGTCGAGGGTATACGGGGCGGTCTCTCCATCTCCTTCCAGAACGGCCGTGTGGTCTCTTTCCACAAGATATACTCTCTGCCCAAGCGCTATGAGCAGGAGCCATCCGGCACCAGGTGGATGGCGCTTCTGGCCTCTCTGTTTATGATTACCCTGGCCATACTGATGATTGTCCAGTTGGTCAAACGACTCAGGCAGGACCTCTTGGATTTGAAGGTGGGGCTGGTGCCCAGTCTCGCCGTGATTTTTGGTTGGGCTGTGAAATTTATCCTAGAGGAATCGCTGAGTTTTGAGAACTCGATCGGGCTGATTATCACAGGGCTGTTCTTTGGCGGTCTGATCTGGGGGATATTTACAGTCAGCGAGTCGCTGACGCGTCAGGTGTGGAGTGATAAGCTCACCGCCTATGATGCCATCAGGCAGCGTCTTTTTTATCCACAGAGTGGTTTGGGGTTATTCAGGGGCATGGCCCTGGCCCTGATCATGCTCGGGCTCTACACCGGATTAACGCGGCTGGTGTTCTATTTTGGTGATCCGCATTACAATTTAAATGATGAAGCATTGTATTTTCTGAGTCATCGATTCTCTGGGGTTTTCCTGCTTGGGAGCTCTCTGATTACCAGTGTCATTATTGTGGTTCCGCTTTGCCTGTTTATCATGACCAGCCTGAAAAAATGGTTGAAAAAGCCTGTTTTAGTGATTTTGCCTGCCTTGCTTTTCTGGGTGTTTTTTGATAATATTCTGGTTTTACCCGGATTTGAACCGGCCGGTTTTGGCATGGCTATTCATCTTGTTTTGGGGGTAATGCTGATACTGGCCTTCTGGCTTTTTGATTTTGTCACTGTCTTCATCGCTGTTTTTACGCTGCCTGTTTTTTACTTTGGACTCACGGGTTTGATGTTGCGCAGTGGTGGGTTTTGGTTGCAGGGGTTACTGTTGCTCGGGCTGCCGATATTTCTGATTATTTATGCCATTCGGGCCTATCAGAGCGATACCTCTGAAGAGGATGTTACGGCTTTTGTTCCAGATTATATGCAACGAATATATGAGCGTGAACGGATTCAGCGTGAGCTTGAGATTGCACGACATGTGCAGCTTACTTTTCTCCCCAGACACAATCCCGATATTCCCAATCTGGAAATTGCCACGCTCTGCCTGCCGGCCAAGGAGGTTGGTGGAGATTACTATGATTTTATCATCAATGAGCATAACCTTGGCATCGTCATTGGCGATGTGTCCGGCAAAGGCATTTCTGCCGCATTCTATATGACACTGACCAAAGGATTTCTCAAGGCCCAGGCCAAGACGCAGAACTCTCCCAAAGAAGTGCTCATTCACATCAACGAGCTTTTCTATGAGAATGCGGAACGCGGCATGTTTATCAGTATGATACTGGCTTTTTTTGATCTGGAGAAACAGAAATTGACCTTTGCCCGCGCAGGGCATAATCCCATGATTCTCCGTCGGTCAGACAGCCAGATTGCGGAAGAAGTGAATGTTGGAGGGATTGCATTGGGACTTGAAGATGGCCGTATTTTTGAACAGGCCATTGAGGAAAAAATCATTGATTTTAAACCTGGTGATGAGTTCCTTTTTTACACAGACGGTTTGAATGAAGCCCAAAATCCAAAGAAAGAAGAGTTTGGGGAAGATCGGCTGATGCAGTTGATCGAGACTTATCATGCATTGCCTGTTGATGTACAACTGGCCAAGATTCGTCGGGAAATTGAGCTCTTTTCTAATGGCGCCCCGCAGCACGATGACATGACTGCAGTACTTTTAAGAATCAAGGCGGCCGAATGATCCGGAGGCGTAATCTTAACCTGTCATTGATTGTCACAGGGTTGATCCTTTTTATTGCGGGGCTTCTAAAGGAAAATGCGCCCTTGTTTATGGGGGTGCCGCAGTCAGAATTATTGATGACGACCGGGCTCTTTCTGGCTTTTGCGGCGCTGGCTCGTCTTGTCACCTTCCAGGAATTGGCGCTGACCAAACGTCTCGGCCGTTTTATACCGTTGTTATTGCTCTTCTGGGCTGGCATTGTGGGGCTTGAGGCGCTCTCACCGTGGGAAGGCATGAGATTGACCGCTCTGCCGCTACCCGTGCACACCGCTGTGCCCTGGTTGTATGCATTATTGCTCTTTTTGACGCTTGCCGTTGGCGCGGTGGTCGTTTTAATTGTAAAATCGTTGATCTATGTGCAGCAGAGCCGGTCCACATCGGCCAATTTTATAATTATGGGCGCATTTATTCTGTTACGGGCCTGTTATTTTTCACAGCAGGATCCGTTGGGTGTGGGACGTTTCAGGGGCTGGGAGGATTATGTTCAAACGGCGCCTGAGGTGATACTCATCAGCGGCTTGATGCTCTTTGTGGCGATTAACGGTTTTCGATGCAAGTGGATACATCACTTGACCCGAGGGCAAAAAGTTACTGTTTTTTTTGTGGGGTTGTTGCTCAACGCCATGGCGCATGGGATGATTATCGGCGCTGCGCCAGCCATGCGCGTGGTTTCTACCGCCACGGCTTCGATCTTGCGTGACGCCCAGCTCTTTGTGACGCTGTATATGTCCATGGCGCTGCTGGGCATCCTGTTCCAGCTCCCCTCAGCAGGATTGATGGACCGGCGGATGCGGGAAATCCATTTCCTTCAGGGGCTGGGGGCCACCTTGGGTACGGTGAGGAACCGTGAAGAGCTGATTGCCAAAACCACAGAACTCGGCCGTCAGGTTATTGCTGCCGATGGGGCATGGTTGGAGTTGAAATCGGGTGAAAGCTATTGGGTGGCCGGTGTCAATGGTTTGAAACCCGAGGTGATCGATAAGATTCCAGATAGCGTCATCGAATCATTGAGGACCATGGCAAAGACGCATGATCATACATTTTTGATCAATGATGTCAGCAGGGACCGGCGGGTTTCCGGCTTGCGTTATCATTTTAAGAAAACCGGCGCCATACTCGTTTCGACCATTCGATTTAAGCGTCGTGAAATTGGAACCTTGTACACTGTTTCCTATGACCGGTTTGGATTTGTTGAGGAGAGTCGCGGTCTGCTGAAGGCGTTCTCCGATCAAGTCGGCGTTGCGCTTGAAAATATGCGTTTGATGCAGGTGACGATCGACCAGAAAGTCTATAAAGAAGAGCTGCGTGTGGCCCATGATGCGCAGATGAGCCTTCTGCCCCAGACCCTGCCCGGTCTGGATGCCGCTGAGATCTCTGCGTTTTGTGAGACGGCCAATGAAATCGGTGGCGATTTCTATGATTTTATCCCTGTCGGATCTGATCGCGTTGATATTATTGTAGGGGATGTCTCAGGCAAAGGCGCTTCTGCTGCATTTTATATGGCGGAACTGAAGGGTGTGGTACAGGCGGCGGCCCCGCATTTTCAATGTCCCAAGGCCATTTTAACCGAGATCAACCAGTTTGTCCGTAAACATTTTGAGTCGGATACATTTGTCACTATGATTTACGGGGTCTATAACCATAAATTAAACACACTGGAACTGGCCAGAGCCGGGCATACGCCCATGGCGCTGGTTCGTGACAGGGGTGTCACCTGGTCGGAGCCGGAAGGTTTGGGGCTTGGCCTCGCAACCAACGACCGCTTTGAACGTACAATCAAGAAAGAGCATCTGTCGCTCGAACCCGGCGACTTGCTCTTTTTCATGACCGACGGCCTGATTGAGGCGCGGGATACCCAGGCGGACGAGTTCGGTGAAACGCGTCTAACGGATATTCTGGCGGCTCAGAAAAAGATTGAGGCCGCGGCAGTGATTGAAGACGTCAAACAGGCCATGGAGGCCTTCTCCGGCGGGGCGACACGTCATGACGACGTGACGATGGTGGCGCTGACTTTGAATGAAAAAGAAGAAGTGAATCGAGTGGAAGGAGAGAGTCAATGAGTAGTTTTGACGTCAAGCGTAAGGATGTCGAAAGCGTGTCCATCGTCTACCTGAAAGGGTATCTCGATGCACATACCGCCCCGGAATTTGAAGGGGCTTTGCAGGAACTTGTGGATGAAGAGCGTGTCCGTATCATTGTCAATCTTGCGGAACTGAGCTATATCAGCAGTGCCGGGCTGGGCGTTTTTATGGGTTTTATCGAGGATTTGCGCAGCAAGTCAGGAGATATCAAGATTGTAGAACCCACGGATAAGGTGTTCCGCGTGTTCGATCTTTTGGGTTTTCCCGTGTTGTATGAGATCTTTCAGGAAGAGGCAGAGGCTATTGAAAAATATAAAGTTTCTTGAGTATGAATGCCCCTGCACGAAGTGAGGAAGAGGTTCAGCCTATGAAAAAGAAAACCCGCCAATATTTCCTGAAGATTCCAAGTCAGGTGGATAATTTGGAAATCATCCGGGATTTTATTTCTGGGGTCGCTCAAAAGGTCGGATTTGAGGTTGACGAAGCCAACAAAATTGAGCTGGCAGTCGATGAGGCCTGTACCAATGTCATTGAGCATGCCTATAATAATGATGATTCCAATGATATTGATATTGCCATCAAGCTTGATTATCAGAAACTGACCATTTTAGTGACCGATCGCGGAAAGAGTTTTAAGTTTAATCAGGTGGAGATGCCCGACATGGACAGCTATCTCGCAGAATTGCGTGTGGGCGGTCTGGGTATTTATCTGATGAGAACGCTCATGGACGAAGTGGATTATCTGACCAAACCCAATGGCAATAATGAAGTGCGTATGGTGAAGTATCTCCTGAACAAGGAGGCCTAAGGATAAGCAGCCTTAAAGTGGCTGTTCCGGTTTGGAAAGGATGTGACATGGCAGAGCCGTCCATGGAAAAGATTGACAACACAGCGCAGCAGCTTGACGAACGGCTGCTGGAGCTTTCTGCGCTTTTTGAGATCAGCCGTTCGCTGACCTCATCATTGAGTATTCGCTCAATTTTAGAGAATATTCTCCGTATCCCCATGGGACACATGCTGATCACGCGCGGGTTGGTGCTATTGCGTCATGAGGGGGAGCAGGAGTATGTGCTGGAGGAGCTCAAGGGGTTGCCCCGACACCTGTTGGGCAAGAACCTGCATATCGATCAGTTGCCTGTGCGTTCTCAGCTGATCGGTGAGGTGCAGGATCAGCCTGATTGGCTTGATTTTTTTAGGGAATTCAACATCGAGCTGCTTTTGCCGCTGGAAACCTCGCAGGGGGCCATGGGTCTTGTGGGGTTCGGTTGTAAGATTGGCAACAAACCGTTCACCGAGTCTGAGGTTGAGTTTCTTGATTCGATCTCAAATATCGCAGCAACTGCAGTGGCCAACGGTTTGAACATGGATGAGATTCAGAAGGTCAACCGCAATCTTGATCGTAAAATTCAGCAGCTCAATACTATTTTTGATATCAGTCGTGAACTGAACACCACACTGGACCGTGGCAAGATTGCCAGCTTGCTCTCTTTTGCCGTAATGGGCGAGCTGCTGGTGAATCGGTGTGCGGTGTATACGCGAGAAAACGGTGAGATGCAGTTGCTCATGAGCAAAGGGGTGACTGGACTGCCCAAATCAGATGATAATATCTGTTCTCTGGCTGCACCCACACACCTGGATGACTCCATCCGCTTTAAACCCTATTGGGATGCAGGCATTGAGGTGATGGTGCCCATGCTGATGCAGGATGAGATTAAAGGAATTCTTGCTGTGGGCAAGAAAATATCTGGCGGCGCCTTCTCAGAAGCTGAACTCGAATTTTTAAAGACGCTGGGTAATCAGGCCGTAGCCGCATTGGAGAATGCGCGACTCTTTGAGGAGACGCTGGAGAAGCAGCGCATGGAAGAGGAGTTGAATCTGGCGCGTAACATGCAACGCGCCCTCTTACCCGAGACACTGCCCCAACCTGAAGGGGTTGAGATTGCTGCTGTGAATATCTCCAGCCGCCAGGTGGGTGGAGATTATTACGATGTGATCCCCATCTCTGAGACCCGTTACGGTATTGCCATTGCCGACGTCTCCGGCAAGGGCGCGGGCGCGGCGTTGTTGATGTCCAACCTACAGGCAGGGCTGCAGGCGCTGGCCACAGGGGATGATGATCTGCCCACCATGGTGGGCAGGATCAATAACCTCATCCATCGCAACACCGGTTTAGATAAATTTATCACGTTTTTTTATGGTATACTCGACACAGAACACAGAACCTTTACTTTCTGTAATGCGGGGCACAATCCGCCGTACCGTTTCAATGCCAGTAACAGTATCGACGAACTCATGACAGGGGGGATTATTCTGGGCATGATGCCCGATATGCCCTATGAGATGGAGACCATTTCGCTCTGCCCGGGCGACCGTCTGGTGCTCTATACCGATGGGATCACAGAAGCCATGGATCTGGATGAAGAGGAGTATGGTGAAGATCGCCTACAGGACGCGGTGAAATCACGGCCGGAGATGACGGCTCAAGCGTTGATGGATGGGATTGGAGAAGAGGTGAGGGCCTTTACAGGAACAGCGCCGCAATCCGATGACATCACCATGTTGGTTCTAAGAATTGTAACTTGATCAGAGGCGGCGCTGGCCGCCTTTTTTATTGCCCGCCCTTTGCGCCTCTCCCGTGTGCGTTGTGGGAGCAGGTCACTGTCCCATCGGCATTGAGTATATAGACCCCTCCCTCCTGGCATTTTGGCAGTTCAGGAGATGTGAGATAAAGAAGCAGTTCGTCCAGGGACTCTGCGTATCGGGCCTGACCCTGTAGGGCCCTGACAGAGAAGAACATGATCTGCGCCTGTTCCAGAGCGATCTGGTTGGATCGACAGGCATTGGCCTTAACCTTGGCAGAGAAATCTTGATAACGCACACCCACAGTCACAGCAAGAATCCCGATAATCACAATCACTGTGATGAGTTCAATCAGTGTAAATCCTTTTTCACTTCGAAGCGCCTGCATGCGTTGTCATCCCCTGAAAAGTGTTGATTTAATTGCAATCTGTGACGCGGATCATTGCTGTTTTTCAAACTCCGGTGAATTGCAAAAAGCAAGCCACCTTTCTGTGTGCGACGTTGGGATAGAATCTGCTTGCAATGCGCCCGCACTGGAATTATATTATCACAACTCCTATAAAAACAGTAGTATGATTGGATTACCCGTGACACGATTATCTACAAAGGATAGTGGCCGGCCCCGTCGTTTGGAGCGTGGAGTTTCACGCCTCATGCTATTCGGCGAGGATCTCATTAAAATTCCTCTGTTCAGATGTCAGCAGTGTGGTGAATGTGTTCTAAGCCACACAGCATTTATCTGCTGCCAGCGCTGTCCTAAGCGGCTGCGCAATGGTCCCTGCGGCGGAACACGAGAAGGCGGATACTGCGAGGTCTATCCAGAGCGATACTGTGTCTGGTTTCAGATTGCAAGGCGATCACGCCTGCTGCGCCGTCGCTCCTTGCTGGCCTCCGTTGCGTCCATACACAACTGGCGGCTGGAAAAAACCTCCGCTTGGCTGAATGTGTTTACCAAGCGCATTAAGCCTCCCACATTCTTTGTGAAAGGGAAGAGGTCGAATGACGCTTAAAGAGAAGATTGAGGCCGGAAAATTTATTGTCACTTCAGAACTGGGCCCGCCACAGAGCGCCTCGGCCCGTGTGATTGAGAAAAAAGCCAGGCACATGCAGCAAGGTGTAGACGGCGTGAATATTACGGACAACCAGACCGCTATTGTCAGGCTCTCCAGTATTGCTGCGGGGCGGATTCTTTTAGATCAGGGCGTCGAACCGATCATTCAAATGACCTGCCGCGATCGCAATCGAATTGCCATCCAAAGCGACCTTCTGGGCGCCTGGGCGCTGGGCATTCAGAACGTGCTCTGCCTGACGGGTGATTATATGACCTTTGGCAACCATCCCGAGGCAAGGCCGGTTTTCGATATGGATTCAGTGCAGTTGGTGGGCACTGCAACCTCGCTGAACAGCGGCCGTTTTCTCAGCGGCGATACCATGAAGACGGCGCCTGGTTTTTGTATCGGAGCAGCGGCCAATCCCTTTAACGAACCCTTCGATTTCCGTATCGATCGTCTCGAGAAAAAGATCCGTGCCGGTGCTCATTTTATTCAGACACAGCCGGTTTATGATGTGGCTGCATTCAGCCGCTGGATGGAGGCCGTACGGCAGCGCGGTCTGCACAAGCGCATTGCCATTTTGGCGGGTGTGATGCCTGTCAAATCACCCAAGGCCCTGCGGCACATGAAAACAGAGGTGCCCGGCATGGTGGTGCCCGATGGACTGATTTCCCGCATGACGCAGGCCGCTGATCCCGAGACAGAGGGCGTGGCCATCGCCGTGGAGACCCTCACCGCATTGAAGGCGATTAAAGGCCTGCGCGGTGTACATCTGATGCCGCTGTACTGGGAGAAGATTACGCCTCGACTGATTGAAGAAGCAGGGCTGATCGACCGCGCGTAGATCGCCGGCAAAGCGAGGGGCAGTCATCCAAAATCACATTGGAAAAATTGATTTTTGAATAGAGGAAAGTGATGAAGAGAAAAGCCTTTAGAGAGCGAATCGCCTCAGAGATTCTGATTATGGACGGGGCCATGGGCACCATGCTTCAGGGCAAGATTCCCGTGGGGGGCGGTTCAGAACGTGCCAATCTTGATCAGCCCGAAGTGATTGCCGCAGTACACAGCGCCTATGCCGAAGCCGGTGCCGATATTGTGGCCACCAACACCTTTGGCGGCAGCCGGCTGAAACTGGCGGCTTTTGGTCTTGATGACCGCACTGCGGAAATCAATGAGAAAGCGGCGCGACTGGCCCGCAAAGCCGTGCCTGACTCCACGCTGGTGGCCGGTGATATCGGCCCCACCGGTCATCTCATCGATCCGATGGGGGATCTGAACTTCGACGAAGCCTACGACGCCTTTGCCCAGCAGGCCATTGCGCTGGCCAACGGCGGCGTCGACCTCTTTCTGCTCGAGACCTTTGCCGATTTGAAGGAGATCAAAGCGGCTGTGATGGCCGTGCGTGATCATACAGACCTGCCCATTATGGCCTCTATGACCTATGAAGAGGGGTTTCTGACGTTTACCGGCACCAGCCCCGAGGCGGCGGCTGTGGTGCTCACCAGCCTTGGTGTGGATGTGCTGGGTGTGAACTGTTCCTCCGGCCCTGAGCCCATGCTGGAGGTGTTGGGCCGTTATGCACTTTCCACACACCTGCCGCTTTTTGCCGAACCCAATGCCGGCCTGCCCAAGATGAGTGATCACGGTGATGTCTATGAAGTGACCGCCCCCATCATGGCTGATTTTGCCCGGCGTTTTGTCGATATCGGCGCCCATGCCGTGGGCTCCTGTTGCGGATCAACCCCCCAATTTACAACGGCGCTTCGCGATGCAGTGAAGTCCCGTCGCCCGGTGGGGCGTCACCGTGAGCCCGGGCTTCGGCTGGCCAGTCGCAACCAGGCGCTCTCTTTGGGGAGCGATCAGGCCTTTGGCGTGATTGGCGAACGGATCAATCCCACCAACCGTGAGGATCTGGCGGAGTCACTGCGTCAGGGCAAGGCCGGATTTGTTCAGGACGAGGCCCAGAATCAGGTCAGTCAGGGGGCCATGCTGCTGGACGTGAACGTGGGCGTACCGGGCATTGACGAGCCGGCTGTCATGGCCAAGATGGTCACGGCGCTGGAGTCTACGGTCAAAGTGCCGCTGGTCATTGACTCCACCAATCCCGAGGCCATTGAAGCGGCGCTCAAGGCCGCTGCGGGCAAGGTGCTGATCAACTCTGTACACGGCTCAGAAGAGAGCCTGGACGCCATTCTCCCGTTGGCCAAGAAATATGGGGCCGCACTGCTCTGTCTGGCCGTGGGTGAGAAAGGCATTCCCAAGACGCCGGAAGCCAGACTCAAGGTCATCCAGAAGATAAAAGACCGGGCCGAAGCCATTGGCATCCCCAAAGAGGATCTCATTGCAGACTGCCTGACGCTGACAGTCTCAGCCGAGCAGAAGAGGGCGCACGCCACCCTCAAATCGCTGCAGCTGGTGAAAGAGGAGCTGGGCCTGCCCACAGTGCTGGGGGTTTCCAATATCTCCTTTGGCCTGCCTGAACGCAGCCTGATCAATTCAACATTTCTTGCCATGGCCATGGCCATGGGCCTGGATGCCGCTATTATGAATCCCGGTGATGTGCGGATGATGGAGGCGGTACGTGCCGCCTCAGTGTTGACGGTGCGCGATAGAGATTCCCGTGCTTTTGTCGCCTCACATGCCAAGAAAAAGAAGAAAAAGGGGGGCGATCTGCCAACGCCTGCGCCAGCCACCACAGCGGCACGGATTGTTGAAGCCGTTATTGCAGGCAGCAGAGACGATATCGCCTCATTGGTGGAGGCGGCGCTTGAGGAGGGAACGACCGCACAGGAGATCAACGACACACTGCTGATTCCGGCCATTGAGGAAGTCGGTCGCCGTTACGACAAGAAAGAACTTTATCTGCCGCAGATGATTTTGGCGGCGGAGACCATGCAGCGGGCCTTTGGTGTGATTGAACCGCATTTCTCCGCCGGTGATGTGGCCTCTGCGGGCAAGGTGCTGCTCTGCACCGTGAAGGGTGATGTGCATGATATTGGAAAGAATATTGTCAGCCTTTTCCTTAAAAACAGTGGCTATGAGGTCATCGACCTCGGTAAGGATGTGGACACGGAAACTGTGGTGGCCGAGGCTGTTAAACATCAAGTTGATCTCGTTGGGCTCTCGGCCCTGATGACCACCACCATGGTGGAGATGCCCAAAGTCGTTCAGGCATTGGAAGAAGCAGGGCATCCCGCCAAAGTGATGGTGGGCGGCGCTGTGGTGACCAAACGTTTTGCCAGGGAAATTGGGGCCCACGGCTACGCGGCCGATGGCCTGGCCGCTGTGGAAACCGCCGCCACACTGGTTGGCAAACGCAACGATCCATCATAAAACGAACGGGGAGCCCATGGCCGTACCTGCCATTGAGACTGTCAAGCTGACCAAGGTCTACAAGGGAGAATTGGGCGAGAAATCCACTGTCGGTGTGGATGCGCTTGATCTGACCGTGTCCCAGGGGGGCGTCTACGCCTTTATTGGCCCCAATGGCGCGGGTAAGACCACAACGATCAAGTTGCTGCTGCGGCTGATGCATCCCTCTGCCGGTGAAGTCCGGCTGCTGGGAGAGTCGATCAAAGGGCGCCAAGCACTGGCCAAGGTGGGTTTTCTGCCCGAGCAGCCCCGGCTGTACGGGTATCTCTCCGGTAGGGAGTTCCTTGATTTTGTCGGTCGCCTGTTCGGCCTCTCTTCAGCGGAGCGGCGTTCCCGTGCCGAGGCACTGCTGGAGCGCGTGGGCCTGAAAGACCGGGCCGGGCAGCTGATTCGCGGCTATTCACGCGGCATGATGCAGCGCTTGGGACTGGCCCAGGCGCTGATGAACGATCCCCAACTGGTTATTCTCGATGAGCCGATGGCCAGCCTCGACCCTGTGGGCCGCAAGGACTTTCGCGATCTGATTCTCGATCTTAAGAAGGCCGGAAAAACCGTGTTTTTTTCCAGCCATATTCTCTCTGACGCTGAGATGATTGCCGACCGTGTGGGCATGCTCCACCGGGGCCGGCTGATCCGTGAAGGGGAGATGGCTGATCTGCTTGGCCAGCGGGTTGAAGCCGTCGATGTGGTGTTTGAAATTGCGGATGATGATTTATTGGCACTAAAATTAACCGCATCAGACTGCGTCAGGCAGGGGGGGCGCTGGCTCTCCTGTCAGCCAGATACAGCGTCGGCCAACCGGCTGGCTGTTGCGCTGATCAACCAGAATGGACGGCTGATCTCCATGACGCCGCGTCAGCCCAATCTTGAATCGTTGTTTATAGACGAGATCGGGGGGGCGTCATGAGGCTGCTGGCCCTGGTGATCAACACCTTCAAAGAAACTATCCGCAACCGAATCTTGCTCAATATTCTGGTTTTTGCCATCACTTTGATCCTGCTCTCTCTGGTGATCGGAGACTGGTCTCTGGGGCAGCAGGGCAAGGTGATCAAGGATTTCGGCCTCTCTGCCATGTCTATCTTCGGGCTGCTCATTGCGCTGTTTATCGGCCTGCGGCTGATGGTGCAGGAGTTGGAACAGCACACCATCTATATTATCGCCTCCAAGCCCGTGCATCGATGGGAGATTGTTCTGGGCAAGTTTCTGGGGCTGGGGCTGACGCTGGCGGTGAATGTGGCGTTGATGACCGTGGCGCTCTGGCTGGCGGGCATGCTCATGGAGGGTGGCATCGATCTGGCTTTGCTGCCGGCCATTGTGCTGATCTATCTCGAGATTCTCATCATCGTGGCCTTTGCCATGTTCTACGCCTCTTTCGCCTCACCCATGATGGCGGCTGTTTTTACACTGGGCACCTTCGCTGTGGGCCATCTCTCGGGTTTTCTCTACGATTACGTTCGGCTCTATCCAGACCGCGGGCTGCACTGGCTGTTGCGGGGCATCTATCACATTGCCCCCAATCTGGAGAAGCTCAATCTGAAAATGGCGGTGGTAGAGGGTCTGAAGCAGCCGCCGCATCAATTGCTCCATGCAGCGGTGTATGGCCTCAGCTACCTCGCTCTGATCCTTCTGGCCACGGCACTGGTCTTTGAGCGTAAGGACTTAAAGTGAAACGATCGTGGAGACACCATGTGGGGCTGTTACTGCTTTCGTTGGTTTTGGTTGTGGCGGTTTCCCGCAGTCAGCGGGCCATGGATATGCATCGTCATATCACATTTGAGGACCGCTCACCTCAGTTTCTGCCCAATGGCAAGGCGCTGACCTGGATGAGTCTGGGGCATCGCGCCTCACTGGCCGATGCGCTTTGGATCAAGAGTGTGCTCTATTACGGACGTCGCGTGATTGATGAGGATAATCCTTATTATGCCTATCAGGCAAAGAGGTCAGTGGATGATGCGAGCAGGCGGGACAATGCCCACATTACCTTTCTGCCCGATACTGTGCCTGGGATGGACAGTGCCCTGTTGCCTGTGCTTTTCCGCATGGGGGGGCGAGGCCTGGTCAATGATATCTATCCGCTGCTGGACCGTGTGACCACCTTGGATCCGCATTTCATCATGCCCTATGTCTTTGGCGGCGTCAGTGTGCTGATGGACACCGGGGAGTTGGATAAGGCTGAATCCTTGCTTCAGAAAGGCCGTAAGGCCAATCCTGAAGAATGGCGTTTTCCATTCTATCTGGGCTGGCTCTCCTGGATGTACAGAGGAGATGCCAGGGCCGCTCATCAATTGATGATTGCGGCGCTGCCGCTCAAGGGCTGCCCGCCTTTTGTTGCAGATTTGATTGAAGGCTTGTCAGGAAAACTTAACAGGAAGGCGCTCACAATTCGTTACCTGGAAGGCATGCTTGAGAGCACAGAGAGTCCTGAAATACGCGAGCAACTCGCTGCGGTAGTGGCGCAATTGAGAAAATCAGAATAGGGGATGCATGATTTTAAGTACCGGTGTGTCTAATCATTTGAAGGCCTGCCCTTCATCTGGATTAAACACACTGTTATTATAAGAAAAGGAATCTGCGATGAAACACACACCGCAACGCCGTTGGATTGTCTTCGCGCTCTTTATTCTGCTGTTTGTGGCTTCGAGCACATTACTGGCCGACGAGGGAGATCACCGCGACAGTATGGCCTTCTTTCAGGCCTTTACACTGCCTCGTGTCTGGGTTTCGATGATTGTCGGACTGATGGGGCTATTTCTGCTCCTAAAAGGATGGGTCGGCAAAAAAGTCCGCCTGGCCGGTCTGGGGCTGGCTCTGTTTCTTTTTGGCGTGCTTGAAGGATTGCACCTTGGCGCAGTGTCTGAAGGCATGGGTATGCATCCCAGCCCCATCTGTATGCTGGAGAAGCCCTTTGTCTTTCTGTTCAGCGGCAGTGGCGTACCGGTATTCTTTTTTGGAATGATCGTGGCAATCGCAATTCTCCAGATTGTGGGCAACAAGCTGTTTTGCGGCTGGGTCTGCCCCGTGGGCGCCCTGCAGGAGTTGCTGCACAAGCTGCCATTGAAGAAATTTAAAGTGCCATTCAAAGTGAGCAACAGCGTGCGTATCGCTTTCTTTGCGTTGTTCCTTGGCGTATTGCTTGTATTCAAGCATTCAATCTATGAATATGTGAATGCCTTTCATTTTTTCCATTGGGATTGGTATTGGATGAGCATGTTGATCCTGGGCGTGGTCATGGTGGCATCGCTTTTTCTATTTCGTCCCTTCTGTTATTTTTTCTGTCCGATGGGGTTGTTCAGCTGGCTCCTGGAACATGTATCGCTCTTTCGCGTACAGAAAAATGATACCGATTGCGGCAGCTGCACCTATTGTATCGACCACAGTCCCTGCCCTTCGGTGCAGGCCATTGTTGAAAAGAAACAATCACGGCCCGATTGCCATGCCTGTGGTGAATGTATCGACCTCTGCCCCAATAAGAATCTGTCCTTTACTCTGAGAAAAAAGGGGTAGTTTTGCCCGAGTTCCAGCGTTTTGAAACTGAGATTTCAGTACAGCCCCGTGATATTGACCTCAATGGGCATGTGCATCATTCCACCTATCTCGATTATCTGCTGACGGCACGTTTTGATCAGATGGCACGCTGCTACAAGATGTCCATGCAGGATTTTCAGAAGATGGGATTTACCTGGATTACACGCAGTTATCGCATCGAGTATCGTTCGGAAATCACACTGCATGATACGGCTGTGGTTCGTACCTGGATCTTTAAAATCGGCAAGGTTTTTGTAGATGTGGCATTTGAGATGGAGAGCCGTGTCAACGCCAAGATAGCGGCCAGGGGGCTGGCCAGGTATGTACTGATCGATGTACGTACCAAGAAGCCCATTCCGATTCCACAGAATGTCATTGAAAAATATTCTATATAACGGAGGTTGCCGTGAGTGATCGGTCCTGGGAAGCCAATCTGGAAGAGAAAGTCAAAAAGCTGGAACGTGAGATCGAGGAGATGGGGCGTCGAGTTGAACGCGAGAGTGAGAATTTTGAGAAGAAAGTGGAACGTTTCGGCCGTGATGTAGAGAAGAAAGCCGAAAATTGGGCCGATGAGGCTAAGAAGCATAAACCCAGCGGCGGTGGTTTTTTCTGGGGAATTGTCTTCCTGGCCGCCGGGGTGATCTGGCTGGGCAACGCCTTTGGCTGGTTTTATTATGATGTCCCCTGGGCCGCCCTTTTTCTCATTGCCGGTGGTCTGTATATGATTATGAAACACCGCAACCATTCCAAGCAGGATGAAGACACGTTGTAGTTCGCCTCTCTTTCATTGTTTTAAAGGCCCCATTTCAGTTTATCTGCGGATTCTCTGAAATAGGGCCTTTTTTATAATCCAATTCTTCCATGCCATACAAAAGCGCCCGCATGGATAGGGTTTTCATCCCGCGAGGTCATCCTTTCAGAGTGAAATTTAGAGACTTTGATCAGGCTTGATTTTGTATTATTATGATATCATGCTGTTTTTATGCTATTTAAGCCTGCCTTCTCTCTCCTCTAGTGTTGCCAATCGCCGTTTTTTAAATTCTGGCATGCAATTTGATGAGTTTCTGAATGTCAGCACTGCATATACATATTCAGAATTGATTTGGAATATCATGTCATCAGAAAAGCAGAACGCCAATTCGAAACGGCCTGCCGATTTTACGGGGCAGATGGCTTCGGGGTTGGCGCATGAGTTCAATAACCTCTTTACAACCATCGGCGGCAGTGCCGAGATTGCCCTGTTGGAGATTGGCTCCAGACATCGTATCAGTCAGGATCTGGAGATAATACGGCAGGCTTCTACGCGCGGGGCGGAAATGATTGCCCAGTTGCTCTATGCTTCAGGCACGCAGCTTGTGCATCGTGAGAAGCTGGGCAGCCTGGGATGGCATCGCATACTGAATAAAATCTCAAGAACCGCGCCGGACACAGTGACATGCCGTGTGGATGTGCCGCATGATGTCTGGCCTGTGTACATAGACCGCCATCAGCTCAGTGCAATGCTCAAGCAACTCATTGACAATGCCATCAGCGCCATGAGCGGCAATGGCTGTATGACGTTGTTACTCGATAATGTTCAGTATGATGGCAGAGGTGTGCAGCACGCCGGGCCTTACTTGAGATTGCAGATTGAGGATTCGGGGCCGGGGCTCGATGCATCCACTAAAGAACGTCTGTTTGAGCCCTTTTTCACCACAAATCCCGGGAGTGCACATAGCGGACTGGGACTGGCCATGGTGCAGGGTATTGTCAGGCGGCACGGTGGCTGGATTGATGTGAACAGCCTGCCTGGAGAAGGCACACGGATCTCCGTTTACTGGCCGGCGCAACCGGATTGGAAACAGCATCAACGGGATCGGGGCTGGTGCGATTCCATGGCGCCGGGACGGCGGGTGCTGGTGGTGGAGGACGAAGAGGATGTGCGTGAATTTACCATGATGGGGCTCAGTCAGGATGGATTTGATGTGGCGGGCGCCGGATCTGCTGAAGAGGCAGAGTCGCTTTTTGACCATGAATCTTTTCATGTCGTGGTCAGTGATGTGGGGTTGCCCGACGGCAATGGGGTGGAATTGATAGAGCGTCTCGTCCTTCAAAAACCTGAACTCAAGGTCTTGCTGTCCAGTGGCTATTCAGACCATCAGCATCGCTGGCCGGCTATTCGGGAGCGGGGCTACCCCTTTTTAGAAAAACCCTATGCCTTACAGGATTTGATTGATACCGTCAGGCAGATGAACGCCTGATTGAAGCAACTTTTCGCCTCAAATATGAGGTTGAGTGAGAATAAGCGGCAGGAGAAGGTCTATGTGGAAAAGGATTAAGCTGCGCGAAAAAATGTTGATCTCCGTTCTCGGCGTGAATATTATCATGATCTCGTTGATTCTTGTGGCGTTCAGCATGTACACAAGGCATGTGCTGGTGAAAGAGACACAGCTTCGTGCACAGGAGAAACTGCACAGTGTCTCTGCATCAATGCAGGGCTTTATGAATGAAAAGGCCAAGGTGATCTGGACTTACGCCGAACATGAATCGGTGAAGCGCTGGCTTGCCACCAATTCAGTAAGAGAACCCAATCCGCGCATTGATAAGAAATTTGTTGAGATCATGGCGCATCTCAAGCGCTACGAAGAGGCTGATGAAGGGGTGGAGCATATCTTCCTGGCCAGTGAGAAGAATCAATATTACTATGATTGTAGTAATCGGGCGCTTCCCGAGGGGTATCGTGTCAGTTTGCGCCCCTGGTATCAGAATGTGGTGGCACAGGGGAAGCCGACATATGAGGTTTATGCAGACCTGGTGGATCAAACCATTGCCCTGACCTATCTCTATCCGATCTATGAGGAGGAGAAGTTGCTGGGTGTAGGCGGCGTGGACATTGATATTGCTAAATTTCAGAAATATCTGGGTGAATTGAATGATGTCTTCGAAACCGGAACGGTTTTTCTGGTTGATGCAGACGGACGGATTCTGGTCCATCCCAACGATGACTGGGTGCTGAGGCGAAAGCTCTCTGATTTTGCTGCCGATGACCTCGGCAATGATCATTTTGAGCGTGTCGTGAATCGATTGTCAACCAGAGCCGCCGGAATTGATGAGGCCCGTTTCCAAGGCAAAAATCAACATTTTATTTCTACACCGCTGAGCCAACTGGGATGGACGCTTTTTCTGATGGTGGAGTCTCAGGAGATTGAGCTGCCGGTACGGCGCGTGGCCCAGACATCGGTGTTATTCTTAATTGTGACGGTTATTTTACTCGCAATCGGCATTTTTCTGCTCACGCGGTCAATGACCCGGCCCATTAAAAATGTGGTGGAGATGTTTCAGGATATTGTGGCTGGACGCGGTGACCTGACCCGACGCCTGCCCGTGCAGTCCGAGGATGAAATTGGGGATATGTCACGCTCCTTCAATGAATTTATGGACAGGCTGCATCAGATTATTTTCGACGTAAAATCCAATGCAGAGGAGCTGGCGGGCACGACAGGTGACGTCAGTACAACGGCCACGCAGTTGGCTGCCGGTGCTGAAGAACAGAATGCCCAGGCCGCAGAAGTGGCCAGCAGTATTCAGGAGATGGCCGCAGTCATGGTTCAGAATGCACAGAATGCCCAGGTCACGGCCAACATTGCCGAGCGTGCCACTTCCAAGGCCAACAAGGGGACAGAGGTGATGCGTGTGACGCAGGACGGTATGGACAATATTGTCAAGGCTTCTGACCGTACCGGGCAGATTGTGGAGACCATGGCCAACCGGACAGTGCAGATCAGTGAAATCATCCGTGTCATTGATGATATTGCGGTTCAGATCAATCTTCTCGCCTTGAATGCGGCCATTGAGGCGTCCAGCGCCGGGGAGCATGGCAAGGGTTTCGCTGTGGTGGCCGATGAGGTGAGGCAGCTTGCAATACAGACCAAGAAAGCCACACGCGAGGTGGTGAAGACCATTCTGGAGATCCAGGAGGACACCCGGCAGGTGGCTGATGCGATGAATGAGTCGCAGGATGCAGTGGCGCTGGGGCGTGAGGCCACGCTGCAGACAGAGACCGTCTTCCACGATATTGTGGTTTCTGTGGAGCAGGCCACGCAGATGGTCAAGCAGATCGCCATCGGCTCTGAGGAGCAGCGGCAGTCCGCTCAGGAGATTTCGTCCAGTGTGGTGGCCATCTCCAATGTCACAGAAGAGTCGGCGCGCGGTGCCGAGCAGATGGCCAATTCTGCCAAGGCGCTGGAGGGGCAGACTGAGGCACTGCGTCGTCTGGTTTCACAGTTCAAACTCAACAATTAAGCCGCCCGGAGGCGGCCTGAATAGCGCTAGAAATCGAGTTCAATTTCAATGGGACAGTGGTCTGAGCCCATGATGTCGGGACGGATGCGTGCCGCCGTGATCCGGTCTCTCAGATTATCGCTGATGAAGAAGTAATCGATACGCCAGCCCACATTCCGGGCACGGGCGCGGGTGCGCAGGTCCCACCAGCTGTACTGTTCAGGCGCATCGGTAAAGAGGCGCAATGTATCGTGAAATCCGGCGGCAATCAGGGCGTCTATCCAGGCCCGTTCTTTGGGAAGAAATCCTGAGCTCTTTTCGTTCTGTTTGGGGTGGGTGAGGTCGATGGGTTTGTGGGCGGTATTGACATCGCCGCAGATCACCACGCCACGGCCCTGTGCTTTGACTTCGGTCACGATTTTTAGAAAAGAATCGTAAAATGCCATCTTATAGTTTAGGCGTTCGGCTCTGGCTTTGCCGTTGGGAAAGTAGACATTAAAAAGGACAAAGTCGCCAAAATCGGTGACCATGGTGCGCCCCTCTGAATCAAACAGGTCAATGCCCAGCCCCGGCGTCACTGCGCGGGGTTTTTGTCTGCTGTAGGTCACCACGCCGCTGTAACCCTTTTTCTCAGCCGAGGCAAAGTGGGCTTCGTAGCCTTGAGGGTGGGTCAGGGCCTCTACCAGCTGTTCGGGGTGGGCTTTGGTCTCCTGCAGGCAGAGCACGTCAGGTGCGTCGGCCTCAAACCACTCCAGAAATCCTTTTTTAGACACTGCGCGAATGCCATTGACATTCCATGAAATCAGTCGCATGAAGCCGTCCTTCCTTCTATTCTGTCAGCCTATTCTTCTGTTCGATACGCTTTACCCAGGCCATGGGCCATCGCCAGGTGAGGCCGTCATCGGTTTTGATGACGATGCGTTTTGAGTTGCTTCGGATGGCTCTGATCACCTCCGCCGTCTGTCGAGTATACTTCCCTGTGGGGTCGGTGATGATTTCTATCCGTTCACCCGCCTTTACACTTCTAAAGGCCTTATAGGGATCCAGAAACCGAAAACGTTTTTTTTCCTTTTTCTTTTTTATCGGCAGCCGCCGCCCTTCTGCTTGAAACCCGTGGGCTTTGGCGTGCTTGATTGCCCATTGATTGGCGCCGTGTTCACCTTCACGCGGGTGCATGCCCAGGTGATACCGTCTGAAGTGATGCAGCTCGTGGGCAAAGAGTACGGCCAGGTGGTCGGCCTGAGTGGCGTAATGAAACTCCCAGTCATAGATATCGCGCTCCGTTCTGGGATAGGTCTCAGGGGGCTGCGCCAGGTGCATCCTGATCAATCGATAGCGTTGCGGCAGTGTATTGGGACAGGGCAGGTGCGCCGCTTTCTTCCACAGGCCGCGTCGGGGCGTCCATGTCTCCGGCGTGTGCCAATCCCGTATATAGGCTGTGCCCCGCGTTGGGAGTCCCGGGAGGTGGAAGTAGAGCGCAACCACGAGGTCTGTGGTATCGGTGTCCGCTGCAAGCCGGTTCAGAATCCGTTCAATCTCTGTGACTTTGAGGGCGTGTCGCGTCTGTCTGTGATAGTGAGTGTGTATGATCATAGGTACTTTCGATGAACAAAAGGGGCCGCACTGGAGCAGCCCCTTTTGTCGCCTGGAAACCCAAGGAGATGTCGATGAGGGCTTCCAGTTAATTTATACGATTGCTGACGTTAAAGGTTCTTTATACCGCGGCATCTGGGTGGTTTTTGCGCCAGCGGGTGATGATTTTATTGCCGAGGAAGAAAATGAATGTCCCCCACAATGCACCTGCGATGGGATCGACTGCATGATGATAACGGCAGTACACCGTGGCCATGCAGACACCAAAGGCCAGCACCATGATGACTGCGCCCAGCTTTCGCTGATATTTTAACGTGGACCAGGCCACAATGAAGGCGCCGGAACAGTGTGATGAGGGGAAGGCGCCGCCGCGAACCGATCCATTGGCCTGCATGTATTGATTGATGGCCTGGAAGAGTCCGCCTTCAGGCTCTATCGTATGCAGGTCTTTGAGAATGATCCATGCACCTTCTGCGGGAAAGAGTAAAAAGAGCAGAAAGTTGGTGTAATAGCTGAGAAAGATCAGGAAGATCAGATCCAGGGCATCGGATTTTCTGTTCCTGAAATAGAGCGTCATGGAACTGACTGGAATGAAGAGGAAATAGATCCAGTAACAGAAGTTCATCAGTTCTGTCAGCCAGGGGCGGAAGATGCCTTCAATCCAGACAGTGGGATGACAGCCAAAGAGTTTCAAATCGAGCCCGACGATCCAGTCATTGGCCCAGTAGGGGAAAATCATGGTCACAATCTGTTCAAACTCACCCCAGCCAAGCGCCAGCGCCAAACCGGCGTAGAATGTACGGACAAATTGGTAGATGGACTTGGGAATCCGTGATTCCAGCCGGAGGAATTCCAAAAGCGCAATGACAATGCCGAAGTGAACAAAGGGATAGGTTCCCCAGTGGGGAACATCGTGGTGAAAGGGGATGATCAGAATGCCTATAATCGACGTATAGGCGATAGAAATATAGTCAATAGGGTGAAAGTGAATGACACTGTATCGTTTTTTAATCGCCTGAATGGCAGCCGTCATCAGTTTCTGTAACTGCAATGTGACTCCTGTTTCCATGAACAGATAAAGAGCGGGTAATCTGATTTTGATGTATGAAAAGTAAGTTTACACAAATATTTGTAGGGATTCAAGCTATTTTTCGATCACCCGCATGCTTTTCCATTGTCCCTGTCTGAACCGGATGAGGAAGGCGAGGCCCAGAGAAACAATGTAGAGCGTGGCAAAGCCCCAGACAGTATAGAGGCTCCAGTGAAAGACCTGGCTGGCGAGCAGAGAAGGAATGACCATGACCGCCCAGGAAAGGGTCACAGAGATTTTCATGATAAAACGGGTGTCCCCGGCACCTTTCATGGCTCCGGCAAAGATGATGTTCATCCCGTCAAAGAATGTATAGACGGCAACAAATTTCAGCAGTCGGGCGGCCAGCGCTCCAATAGGTGCAAAGGCGGCTGCCTCTGCGCGGGCAGCGTAGGGCAGGAGGAAAATCTGTGGCACCAGCCAGTAGGCCAGTGCAATAGAGCCCATGAAGAAGCTGCCCATGTGAAAGGCGTTCCAGGTGACCCGTTGCGCCTGTTCAGGGTCGTTCTGCCCCTGACATCGCCCCACCAGTACGGCCACGCCCATAGAAAGGCCCACCACAGGCATAAAGGCCAGATGATTGATGTTAAAGGTGATATTGCTGGCGGCCAGTGTCTCGGTCCCGTAAAATCCGAGAATCAGAATCAGTAGTGTGAAGCCTGTCATCTCAAGGAACATGTGTGTACCGCTGGGGAGGCCGAAGCGGATCAGTCGCCTGAAGATTTCTCTGTCAAATCGCCAACCGGAGCGCGTGTTGTATCTCTGCTGATTTTTCTTTGTGACAATCAGGAGGAGATAGAGTGTCATGCGGATATATTGGGCGACGACGGTGGCGATGGCTGCGCCCTGAATGCCCATGCGCGGGAAACCCAATCGTCCAAAAATCATTCCGTAATCAAGGACAATATTAATCAGTGTTGTCGCAAAACTCACCCACATCACCACGCGCGTCTTGCCTCTGCCACTGAAGAAACCGGCCAGGGCGGATCCGGCGGTCACGGGAAAACCGCCAAAGAGCATCCACTGGAAGTAGGTCACTTCCATGGCCTGCACTTCGGGGTTGTGTCCGATGAGCGCAAAGAGCGGCTTGGCTGAGGGGTAAAGTGGGAGCACGGCCAATCCGGCAAAGAGAGAGAAGTAGAGGCCCTGCCAGAGCGAGGGGCCAATACGGTTAAAGCGGCGGGCGCCGTGGTACTGTGCGATAAAGGTGCTGGTATAGGCGGCGGTGCCGATAAACAGAGACATCAGTGAAAAGTTGATAATAGCAGCGGGCATGGCCGCCGCAATGGCGACCGGGGAGTACCAGGTCAGGAACATTCTGTCCACAAAATGCTGCAGGGTCAGTGAGCCCGTGCTGAGTATCAGTGGAATACTGACGGTTAAAATCGCCCTGTAGCCCAGTTTTTCATGCCACCTTGTTTTCAGTGCTTCAAACATAGCATGCAATATACAATAAGCGTCCTGGTAAAAGAAGGATTTTTGTCTGACATACACAGAGACAGGATTCAATTGCCGCCCGGAAAAAGCCGCCGGGCTGCTTGGGGAAAAGCTTGCCGCCTCCAGGGATAAATATGAATTATGACAATTCCTTAATGGTGTAAAGCCTTTAAAAACATTGCGCGCATTGGGCCGGAAATTATGGCATGTGCCTTGCCTAAAAGAGAGGTAGAAAACAGAGAATGGCAAGGGGAAACAGATGCAACGCAAACTTCACTTCATCATTGGTTTTCTTGTGGGATTTACAGTGGCTGCACAGCCGCTTGCTGCTGCATCGCTGCGCTGGGAAGCTTCAGCTGAATCTGATCTGGCCGGATATATTATTTACTGTGGTTCTACATCCGGCGAGTATGCTGATACCATCGATGTGGGTGATGTGTTGGAGTATTCCCTGACGGCGCTTGCTTCAGGACAGAGTTATTATCTTGCCGTCTCCGCCTATGACCACTGGGGCAATGAAAGTGAAACCTCTGCCGAGGTCAATTACAATGTTGAAGTCACCACGGATGTTGAAGATCATTTGGAGCAGATGCCCCGCGACTTTGCATTGCAACAGAATTATCCCAATCCTTTCAATCCTGAGACCACCATTCTGTACTCAGTCAAGGAGACAGGGAATTTTGAGTTGGCCGTATATAACCTGCGCGGCCAGCGAATTCGCGTTTTGCTCAATGAAGATGCCCCCTATCAAGGGATGAAAGGTCAGGCCGTGTGGGATGGTCGGGATGAATCGGGAATTGAAGTGGCCAGTGGTGTTTATTTCTACCGTCTTCGTCAGGGCAATGAGACCCGGACCAAGCAGATGACCCTACTCCGTTAATCAGAAAAGAAGGATCGATGGAAGCCGTATCAATCGCTGCAATGGAACCTAAAGAAGTACTTGTGGTCGATGACGACCCGATACTTGTCAAAACGCTCAGGGCCTATCTCTTGAGGGCAGGATATCGCGTGCAGGTGGCCCGTCACGGTCTGGAGGCCCTGCAGCGGGTCAAGCAGCATAAACCGGATATCATTCTCCTGGATGTGCTGATGCCGATGCTGGATGGTTTCAAGGTGGCGCGCATGCTGAAATTTGACAAGAACACCAAGGACATACCCATTATTGTGATTACATCCAGAGCCACTGAGAATGAACGAAATATAGGGCAGCAGGTAGGGGCGGATGAGTATTTGCTGAAGCCGTATAAGATCAGCCATGTGCTGCAGGTTGTGGCCAGTTATTTGAATAATTAGAAAACCCTCCACATTTTCCTTTTTGAAACGGGTCTTGCCGGATTGGCAGGACCCGTTTCTTGTTTTGGTTTTACATCGCTGTTGTGCGCTTGGCATTTTCTCCCGATAGGGTTCCCCATTCGTGCAGAATGTGGTCAGTAATGTAAATGAATTGTAAATACGCCAATATGCCCCCCTCCCCAATAGTTCTCTGTTGATTTTGTCGCTTTGAAGTCTTAATTTATTAAAATAATTTTTTACATATACGTGGTTTGAAGTCATATTTCCCTATCACAAAGATGATTTTCAAGAGGAATAGCTGAATGTTTGAGAGATGAGCACATCATAATCTCCTGTGTGTTCAATGTGTGTTGAAAACATAATATGGGACGACGCTGACTATGGCTGAACATCGTGTAGTGATTACGGGATTGGGAGCAGTTACACCCATTGGTATTGGTGTAAACGAATTTTCCAACGGATTACAACAGGGACAAAATGGCGTCGCCAGAGTGACGCATTTTGATGTGGCTGGTTTTCGTTCCACACTTGCCGCTGAGGTGAAAGGATTTCAGCCTGAGCAATGGCTCGATGGGAAGTCAATTCGGCGAATGGATCGATTTTCACAGTTTGCCGTGGCCGCGTCATCCATGGCCATGCATGACGCTGGATTGGAGTCGTTTCCCTATGCGCCGCATCGAGCAGGGGTCATCATCGGGTCGGGCATTGGGGGGAGCAAGACCATTGAAGATGCCCATAGCAAGCTTCTTGAAAATGGCCCCAGAGGCTTGAATCCGTTCTTTATATCCAAATTGCTCATCAATATGGCCGCGAGCACAGTATCCATCAAATACGGATTGCAGGGCCCCATCTCCGCCCTTTCCGTGGCCTGCTCCACAGGATCAAACGCCATTGGCGATGCCCTTCGCATTATTCAGAGAGGCGATGCGGACCTCATGCTGGCGGGGAGCTCTGAAGCCTGTATCACCCCGCTGCCCTATGGCTGTTTTGGGGCCACGCGTTCCATGACCCCCAATGACAATCCTGAAACGGCCAGCCGGCCCTTTGATAAAAATCGTGACGGCTTTGTGATGGGTGAAGGCGCAGGTATCGCGGTCCTGGAAACCCTTGAACACGCGGTCAAAAGGGGGGCGAGAATATATGCTGAGCTGGCTGGTTACGGCAACACGGCTGATGCGTTTCACTTTACAGCGCCTGAACCCAATGGCAGGGGTATGATTCGTGTCATGCAGGCGGCGTTGCATGATGCGGGCATCGACGCTGAACAAATCGGTTATATCAATGCCCATGGCACGTCAACGGTATTGAATGATAAGTCTGAGAGTGCGGCCATCGAACGCGTATTTGGTGACCATGCAAAACAATTGAAAGTCAGTTCAATTAAATCCATGATTGGGCATCTGATGGGCGCTGCAGGATCTGTGGAGTTTGTCTCCACTGTGATCAGTATTTTTACAGGTATGATTCCCCCCACAATTCACCATCAATCCCCTGATGACGACTGTCCCCTTGACTATGTGGTTTCCGGTGTTGAAACGCATGATCTCGATGCAGCAATGAGTAATTCTTTTGGCTTTGGCGGGGGGAATGCGAGCCTGGTGGTAAAGAAATTCAAAGAAGAAGGGAATTTCTGAAATTCAAAACAGGCATTTCACCGCAGAAACACCTGTTTTGTGGTGTTCTCTCCCCTGGCTACTGCCATGGCCAATCGGAGTGAAATCGGCGGGGTTTTCTGTATTGAGTCTCGCCGCATTGGGCGGTGAGTTGGGGAAGACATGCGCTAAAGCCCTGCCAAAGAGATTTATAGAGCCAAAGGAAGCTCAGACGACATGCTACTGCGTTGAGCGAAACGGCGGTTCAGTAAGACGTTTTGATGATTATCTTCGGCGCTTGTCGCCCGCCTCAGGTGGTCAGAATTGAAAAAGGTCCTGCCGGTTATCGGCAGGACCTTTTGTATATCGTGGCTATGTCAGGCTAATCAATTTCACGTTCAATGGGATAACTGGGACGGATATCCACAGGAACATCGCTCAGTTTGTCCAGTGCAGCCTGTACTTCTGGCCGAACCGTAACGTATTTTTCAACCATACGCTGGGCAGCCTCATAGTCGCCTCTGGCTTCAATCATCAAGAGTTCAGCAGCCAGAGATTTGACGGCTTTCTTGTAGCGACGTCTATCCACTTTGAAGAGCCCGTCTTTATCCACTTTCACCGCGCCCTTATCCAGGTAGTAATTCAGCTGAATGGCCACGCCACCGCCGTGTGCTTCGCCCACGCCAAAACGAATAGAACGGAACATGCCGCCCAGATTGGTTTCGTACAGCGTCTCTTCCATATCCTTAGAAAGAATGCCACGATCCATGAGGAATTCACAGGTGTAGACACCCAGCACATCGGCCTTGGCCTCCTCAATCGTCGAGTACAGGTCTTTCAGCTCGCGGTTTACCGTCGTCGTCTCACCGTCTTTTTTGATGGTGCCCGGTCCCAGGCCGTGGCTGACCTCATGCATGAGAATGTGTTTGAAGTAGGCGTCAAAGGAGAGCTTAGAACGTGTCCCCTCATCCACCACGCGTTCACAGATGGGGGTGAGAATTTTGTCAAATTTGGCCTGCATCACATTTTTCAGCATGACTTTTTTAGAGCCCTTGGCTTCTCGCACGCGTTCGTCATTGGGCAGGTTGAAGGCCAGGGTCTGCACACCGGCCTTGGTGTCGCCGGCCGTGAAGATTTCATTTACCACCTTGAAGGGGGACTCGCTGCCGCGGTCAAAATTTTTATATTTGTCGGGAATGGGCAGGGCGTCTTCCATGGCGTTGAGCACTTCGCCGATTTTTTTCAGATTGTCGCTCTCCTCGTGATCCACCACGCAGAGAAAAGACTCAAAGGCAGCTTTGTAGCCGAAGAGTCCGTCCTCATAGACTTCATACGGGCCAATCACCACCTCGATGTCGCCAGCCAGGTCCATCCAGTCCATATCACTTTGGTAGTAATCGTTGGATTCAAAGGAATCTGCACGGCTACGCAAGAACGTGGCCAGCGTGGCATCGGTGGTGAGATTTGCGGCCTGCCGCATATATTTTGCGGCAGCTGAAAGATCTTTTTTATAGTATTCCGAATAGGGGACGGCTTTGAGTCCCTGGCCCTCGCGGACAATGACTGTGAATGTGTGCTCAAAAGCCGCTTTGTCCTCAGGATGATCGGCGATCCACTGCTGGAACTCTGTTTCTGTCATGTCCACAGGATAGAAGCCGGCGCCCTTGGGTTTGGCGGCTTGATTGATAAAGGGATGGGCTTCATCGAGCCGATTCCAGGGTCCGACCATGATTTTGAAGAAATCATAGTAGAGTGGATCGGACTCTTTTTTTAGCGCTTTTTCAATGGCTGCATTCTCAAGTGCGACCTGGCCGAGAAAGATGCGATCCATGTGGCGGGCGGCCTTGACCAGAAGCTTGATCACTTGAACCTCTTCGGTGGGAAGATAGGAGAGGTCGGTGCTCAGTGAAACCGGCGCCAGTTTGGCCATTTCTGCGGCAACATAATTTTGGGGGGCCTTTTCCAAGGTGATGGTCCTTTCACATCCTATGGTCACGGCAACGATGAGAGCAAGTAAAATCCAGATACTGCGTTTCATTCCTGTCCTCCTGTATGGCGTTAATTTAGAATTCAATATAGACAATTTCGTCATGCAACGCAAGGGCGTCGATTTGTCTGAAGCGACTGCCATCTTGACTGATTGGGTCGGAATTGCGGGCGTCATGACAAATAGTATGCCATATTGACAAAAGGCCCGATTTTTCAAGTGTGGTTACTATGTCTCATATAAACAGTAGTTTAGTTTGGTTTGTTGCCTGTGGCACGGCACTTGCATAAGACAGGATGAAAATCAAACAAGAAAAAAGGAGGTTTAAGATGACTCTGGTAAAATGGCACCCTGTACGCGGCATGCGGTCCCCTGAACGAGAGATTGAGCAGTTCTTTGGTCGATTCTTCAACGAAGAGGCGCCGCAGCCACACAGCTGGTCACCTCGTGTGGATCTGAGCGAAGGGGAGAGTGGCTTTGAGATTCTTGCAGAGATTCCCGGCATGAAAAAAGAGGATATTCAAATTAAGTTTCAGGATAAAGTACTCACGTTGAGCGGTGAACGCGTCCGGAGCGAAGAAGACGGGAGGGCGTATCATCGGCTGGAGAGAAGTTATGGCGCCTTTGAGCGGTCTTTCTATATGCCCGATGATGTGAAGCCTGATGAGATCAAAGCCAGATATCAAGACGGGGTGCTCTTTATTGAGATCCCCAAGTCGGAGAAGGTGAAACCCAAAGAGATTTCGATTCACTGATGCCATCCGCTGTGGCAGAAAGAAAGGCCCCCCGGGCAACCGGGGGGCCTTTCGTGTTATATGAATATAAGGGCATGAATCGTTTGGAGTCAGCCCTGTTTTTTTGGTGGACGCGGCCCGAAGATCAGCGTGCCCAGACGGACAATATTGGCCCCCTCCTCAATGGCCACACGGTAGCTGGTGGTCATGCCCATTGAGAGGTCGCGTAGGGTTACGCCGGGCAGGTTCAGCGCAGTCAGCTGGTCAAAGACGGAGCGAGTCGTTTTAAAATATGGACGTGCCTCTTCGGGATCGGCGGTGAAGGGTCCCATGGTCATCAGACCGGTCAGGCGAAGATGCTCCAGCCCGGCGATATGCTCGGCCAACGCCTGGACATGCTCAGGATGCACGCCGGCTTTCTGGGCCTCACGCCCTGAGTTGACCTCGATCAGCACTTCCATCACCTTGTTGGCATTGGCGCAGCGCAGGTTGAAGGCGTCTGCCAGTTTGATGGAGTCGATGGTCTCAACGGCGTCAAAGAGGGCCACGGCTTTATTGATTTTGTTCTTCTGCAGATGCCCGATAAAGTGCAGGGGGACCCGGTTGCCCACCGTATCTGCCAGTGCGACTGCATCCTGAATGTAGTTTTGTCCAATCAGGTCCACGCCCGCTTCGATGGCCGCATCCACGGCCTCGGGCAGTTGGGTCTTGGCGGCGGCCTCCAGCCGGACGCCATCGGGCAATTCAGCCTTGATCCGTTGCACGTTTTCAATGATTTGATTGCGTGTGATCATCTTATCCCTGTTCAGCATGGTCGATCACGGCCTGAAGGACGCGCATCACGTTGCCGCCCCAGATCTTGCGAAGGGCTTTTTCTGTATAGCCCCTTTTCACCAATTCGAGGGTCAGGTTGGGGAAATCCGTCACATCGTCGAATCCGGGGATACCCCCGCCACCGTCGAAGTCTGTGCCCACACCGACATGGTCGACACCGATGGTTTCTACCACATGGTCGATATGGTCTGCGATATCACTGACGTTGGCTTGCGTGGGGTAACGGTCACGAATCGCGTAATAGGCTTTGCGATAGGCCGCCTGCTGGGCTTTGGTTTTCTGGGCGTTCCAGGGACCCAGGTCGTCACGCAGAGAGTCGGTGGCGGCGTCAATGGCGGCGCGGCGCTCAGGCTCATCCTTAATGTAAGAATTGAGCACACAGATCTGAATAACGCCGCCGTTGGCTTTGAGCGCGCGGAGCATGTCATCATCGAGATTGCGCGGTGAGTGGGCCACGGCGCGGGCGCTGGAATGCGAGGCCAGTACCGGCGTCTGTGTGCGTGCCAGTACATCGTAAAAAGATTGATCGGAGATATGGCTGACATCGATCATGATACCGTATTTGTTCATCTCCTGCACCACGGCCTTGCCGAAGTCGCTGAGACCGTTGTGCAGCGCCTTATCGTCTGTGGACGAGTCGCAGATCTGATTGTTGCGTGTGTGGGCCAGTGTGATGTAGCGGACGCCGCGATCGGCCAAGTGCTTGACCCGGCTGATGTCATTGGCCAGGGGGTATCCGTTTTCAACACCCAGGAAAGCGGCCCGTTTGCCGGCTTTTTCCAGGCGATAGGCGTCCTGGGGGGTTGTGGCAATTTCCGCCAGGTTCGCATAGCGTGTGCAGACGGCCTCCATGGAGTCAAGCACCTGATTGCAACGTGTCCAGGCATTTTCATAACCCTCGAGAGTGAGTGGACCCTGTCCCAGGAAGGCCGCAAAAAATTCGGCATCGTGTCCGCCCTCTTTCATGCGGTGAAAGTCCAGTTGTCCATTGCCGCTGTGCGGTGCGTAGCGCTGCCCCAGATTGAAACCGCCTCGCAAAAGGCGCATGGGGGTGTCGCAGTGCGTATCCACAGTTAAAACCGATTCATGGATGGCTTTGGCTTTGGCAACGAGGGCGTCTTGGGTCAGGGGTTTCTGACAGGCTGAGGTAAGCAATAAACCGGCAGCAGAGAGGATGAGTGTGATGTGGCGCATAGGGTTCCTCCAGGTTGAAAAGGGGCGAGGTTCAGGGGTTGCATCCCGGGTGAAAGGGACAGTCGAATAAATTACAATGACGGGCAGGGTGATGCAAGCCCTTTCTCATTGTGGCGGTTGACTCCGCCCATCTGTCAGGCTTATATTGAGTCATACAGTCAATGAGAATGGAGTGACATTTGGAGCTCAAACTCAAAGGGCAACGGCCCTATCGCCTCAACCATCCTGATGATATTCTCACGCCACGGTTATTGGTTTTTGAGGACAGGATCCATGCCAATATCGCCGAAATGAAAGCACTGCTTAACCGAAGTGTTCCCGGGAGTGGATTTGATACGCTCTGCGCCCATGTAAAGACGCACAAATCGGCCAGAACACTGGGCCTGCTGCAGCGGGCTGGCGTGCAGTCGTACAAGGCCTCGCTGAATGAAGTCGACCTTTGTCTGGCCGCTGGCGTCCCGGAATTATTCGTCGCCTACCCGCTGTTGGAAGAGCACGCCCGTTGGTTGGCGGTCCGCATGAAAGCGCATCCAGAGACGCAGGTGACCGTTCAGTTCGGGTCGTTGGCGCAGGCAGAAATGCTTCGGCAGGTCTCACTGGAAACCGACGTGTGCTTTAACGCCTTCCTCGATCTCGATGTGGGCATGCACCGCACGGGCAGCGCCCCTGAATCGGCGTTCGAATTGTATAGCGAGGTGTCCACATGGCCGGAGATTACACTGGCAGGCGTGCACGGCTACGACGGGCATATCCACCAGGAGACTGAGGCGGCGCGTCGTCTCGCATCACAAAAAGCCATGGGCGTGCTCTGCGATCTCGTCGATCGGCTGACAGGCCAGGGTCTGGCCGTGCCCCGGGTGGTCGCTGCGGGATCTCCGTCGTTTTTTACCGATCTGCCCATTCTGGCGGCCCGGCTGTCAGGGCGGACGCGCTTTCAGGTCTCACCGGGGACGTGGATATACTGGGATACAGTCTATGACAGCCTGTTGCCCGGCGCCTTTGAGTGGGCCGCCGTGATTCTGGCGCGTGTGCTGGAGCGGCACGGCAACTTGATCACGTTGAATCTAGGTCATAAACGCTGGGCGGCAGATCAGGGGCCTGTCCACTGTTTCAGTATACAAGGCGCTGAGATGTACTCCTTCAATGAAGAGCACACCGTGCTGACGGTGCCGGCATCGTGCCCGATTCAAACCGGTGATCCGGTGCTCATTGCACCCAGGCATGTCTGCCCCACGGTGAACCTTTGGGAGCACTACACCGTCATCGGTGCCGACGGCGAGATTATCGCCGCTGAAGTGCCTGTGGACGGGCGGAATCGCTGACGGCATCGGTTGAAATAAAAGACTCAATGTCGAATCGAGTGGGCCTGAGCGTCATGTGTTTGATGTTTTCAAGAGTGCTTTGATACGTTTTTGCCAAAAAAGTATCCAAAAAAGGTTTTGCAGTTGAACTGTAATCGGCATTTGCGCTGGGTCCTGGCGTGAATCCATGACCCTGCCCGGTCCCCATGGCCGCCTTTCTTTTGAGCCCGCCCCGCTAAAGAAGCGCGGGGCAAGGCGTCTTGTTTTCACGCCGGCCCCTGTTCAGGTGCGTGATGTTTAGCGATCGGACTGAGATCAATTGTCTCCTGCTTGCAGTAAACTGCACTGCACGCAAAAGGGTTAAAGGTCTCTCGGCAACGGGCTTGTCTCTTTTGGCAGTTTGATAGTTGCTTTTGTTGTTTTGCTCTGTGTTTGTTCTCGAGATCTGTGGATGCGCGCTTGTGACCCATATGATTCAGCATAGAACCAAATAAAATCAAAAAGAGAAAAAGAGGGAAAGATGAGTGAATCGCTGGAAGCGTTCCGTGAGTATCGTGAGAAGATGAATGAGAAAATACTGGACGCGGGCAATCTGGAGATCAAACGCTTTTTTGCTCTGGATTCGGCCGTGTACCGCGATGGCGCCCTGAACCCCAAGACCAAGGAGCTTCTGGGACTGGTGGCCTCGGCTGTGCTGCGCTGCAACGACTGCATTCTCTATCACATCATCCGCTGTGTGGAGGAGGGGGCATCTGACGAGGAGATTCATGAGACGCTCTCCATCGCACTGGTTGTGGGCGGCTCCATTGTCATTCCCCATATGCGTTTCGCTTTTGAAAAACTCGAGGAGCTGCGCGCCAAGGCGTGATATGGATCTGCGTGATAAACTGCGCCAGATGGGCGCTGCCGGAACGGTATCGCCTAAACCGGCACCTGTAGAGAGCGACCTGGAGCGGCTCATCCCCGGCGAGGTGGTGGAGAACGCGGCAGGGACATGTTATCGTGTGGTGCGCCAGTGGCCGCTGGATGAGACCCACGGCGCCGTCCGTCTCGACCGCTTCACGGCCTCATCGCCTGAGGCCTTTGCTCTGGCGGGCAAGGATGACACTCTGACCGGTCTGGACCTCAGGGAGGCCCTCTTTATCGATACAGAGACCACGGGTCTGGCCGGCGGTGCGGGCACGGTGCCGTTTCTGGTCGGACTGGGCTGGATCGAGGGGGAGCAGTTCCGCGTCGAGCAGTATTTTATGCGGGAGTATCACGAGGAAGCTGCCGTGCTCATGGCCATCGAGAAGGCCCTTGAGGGCCGCAACTGGCTGGTGAGCTACAATGGCAAGTCCTATGACTTAAGCCTGCTGGCGTCGCGCTATATCCTGAACAGAGCACGCTCCCCTTTTGAAGCACTGCCCCATTGGGACTTGCTCCATGCGGCCCGGCGTTTCTGGAAAATGCGACTCACCGACTGCAGCCTGGGTTCTGTCGAACGGCATATTCTGGGTTTTACCCGAGAGGGCGATGTGCCGGGTTTCATGATTCCACAGCTCTATTTCGATTATCTCCGTGACAAACGTACAGCGCGGCTCGAACCGGTTTTCTCACACAATCAGCTGGATATCGTCTCTCTTTTAGGCGTAGCGGGCGTGCTGGGGGGTCTGGTTTCCAGTCCGCAAACGGAAATCGTCCACGGTGAGGACTGGCTGGCGCTGGCCCGGCTTCATGCAGATCGATACGACTGGCCCCAGGCCATAAAAGCCTATACTGAGGCGCTAAACCTGGGACTCCCAGATCATTTTGAAACCGGAGTGCGCTGGCAGAAGAGCCTCTGCCACAAACGGGCGGGAGAGTGGGAAGAGGCCCTGGCGATCTGGCGTCAACTGAGTCGGAATGGCGGATTGGGTGTACTGCCCTATGAAGAGGCAGCCAAGTATTTTGAGCATCGCGCTCATGATCTGGTAAAGGCCAAGACAACGGTTCTATCCGCCCTGAAGAGAATCAATCTCAGGCAACAGTTGGGACGGGGCGTTGAGGATGGTGAGGCCAGAGATCGACTGGAGTATCGGCTGGCGCGGCTGGAGCGGAAGATTGCGGCGATCGGGGGTTCAGTGAAAGAGGTTTATTAGGAATAAACAAAAAAAGGCGCCATAAGAGGGCGCCTTTTTAATACTCTGCATGCAACGGTTATTTGGAGATTGCACCGGAGCGAATACACGCTGTGCAGACTCTCATCCGTTTTTTTGCGCCGTTTACACTGACCCGTACCTTCTGAAGGTTGGGCAGCCAGCGACGTTTGTTCAGGTTGTGGGCATGGCTGACGGTGTTACCCGTGATGGGACCTTTTCCACAAATTTCACATTTACGGGACATATTGGGCCTCTTCTATATCTATACACATTAAATTCTGTCTCAGCCAACAAACATACAATATTTTACAGATAAAATCAAGCAATTTTTGTTTCGAAATTAACCGCCGAAGAGCTTCACCCGGTAGCCCTTGCCTTCCAGAATAGTTTTGGCCAATGTCCGTTTGTCGCCCTGCAGGATAATTTCACCGTCTTTTACTGATCCACCGCTGCCGCATTGGGCCTTGAGTGCCCGGGCCAGGTCTTTGAGGTCAGCCTGGCCCAGGGGGAGGCCGTTGATGATCGAAACCTGTTTGCCGCCGCGGCCCTTGGACTCCCGCCGGATGCGTACCACGCCGTCGCCCTGAGGTGCGGCAGTCGTTTTGTCGCAGAGACAGCTGTCTACAGGCTGTTCACACTCCGGGCAGGTGCGCCCTGATTCGGTTGAGTAGACCAGGCCGCCGTTATTATGCTTTTTCATCGTTTACTCTTCTTGTTTCCAGGGTGCCAGCCACAATAAAGAGCACAGCGGTGAGGGGGTAGAGGGGAAAGACCTCGCCGCCGGGTACGCTGCCTGAGACGACCACAAATCCCAGATAACCCAGGAGCGTTACTGCCCCGCCAATTCTGGCCTGACGCCACGCGGCAGCCAGGCCGCCCAGCATGACCCCCACGGCACAGAAAAGCGCCAGCTCGGTCAGGGTCAACTCAAGAGGGTTGGGCACACCCTCGCCAATGAGCAGCACCAGGAAGAGTCCGATGAGACCCACGCTGAGCACGCGGGCCGTCCATCGTAAAGTAGTCGTCATTTCCATTTCAGCTACATGCCCTGGTTGTTGTTGGTATACTTGGTGATGAGCGTGTTCCGCACCTGTTTGAACAGGTCAAAGGAGCGCTGCATCTGCTCCTGTGTGTACTCAGTCAGGAATTTTCTGGCCTTTTTGGGGCTTTTTTTGTAGAGGGCCAGCGCCTTGGCGTCTATCTCTTTCTGTGTCTCGAACCACTCGGCCTCCAGCGGGTCACGGGCGGCTTTCAGGTCTTTGATGCCCTCCTGCCATTTGAGATAGAGCAGGTTGTCCACCATGTCAATGCCCCAGCGCGCCGAGGTCTCGGAATAGGCCTTGGGATTGTATTCCTTGTAGGCGTCATGCATGGCCTGCACACCGGCGTAGATGGGCACGTAGGTGGAGATGTGGGGGTTGTCCAGGTAGAACCAGTAGACGCCGCCAATCTCACTTGGCAGCCAGCTGCGCAGCTGGGCCACCATGCCGTGACCGGTGCGGGCCACCATGCGGCGGTAGGGAATGTCCAGAAGCTCACGCATGTCGCGCGTGGGGAAGGGCGTGGCCAGAGCACTTTTTTCCATGCGACCGCCGCCGCGGGGGATGAACCAGTCGAAATCAGCGGTCATGTCAAAAATGGTTCCCGGATAGACCTGGCGCTGAAAGGCGATAACATCCTGCACGGACATCTTCTTCTCCGGCTTGACGGAGAAGGGGTAGAGGGAAATATCCTCGACATATTGATGGTAGATGTCATAGCCTTTGTAGGGATGGGTCAGGTTCTTGTTGGGCCACTCGCGATAGTGGGGGGCCACGGTGGAGTAAAAGAGCCAGAAGCGGCTCATGGCCCACTCGCGGGGCTGGGGCGCGTAAGCTTTTTGCCAGATGAAGGGCATGCTGCCGTTGGGGTCCCACCATCCAAAATCAATGGCCACCTGCTGATAGTTGGCCGAGGCCATGAACCATTCCGGTTTGGAGAGGTCGATCTCCTTGATAATAGACCAGTTGGGCACAATAGCCACATGGTCGTCGGGCACGCGCTGTGCCGCCCAGATGGCGCCCAGCTGATCGGTATCGGGCTCCCACTCCGGGCCTACGGCAAAGACCTCCAGCACCCAGGCTTCGTGGGGGTCGGCAATGCAGAGCGCCTCAGACTCGGGACCGCAGGAGGGCAGGAATCCGTACTTTTCCATCAGCCCGCCAATGAGCTTCACCGCGTCACGGGCGGTTTTGCAGCGCTGCAAGGCAAAGATCTGGGCCTGCTCAATGGTCATGATCTGCATGCCAATGTCTCTGTCCACCTTGAGCTCTTCCTTTTGGCTCAAAGTGGACTCGCCAATGGCCAGCTGATGCTGGTTGATATGGGAGTAGGCGGAGTGGAAATAAGTGTAGGTCTCTTCCACCTGGGGGATGTAGCCCAGAATTTCGCCGTAGTCGTCAATGGGCTTGTCAATATCTTGAATGCCGTAGTACACCGGGGCTTTTGCGCCTTTTTTAAACTTGCGGCCCTGGACCACATGCACGCGGCACTCGGGGCCGCATTCGGTGTGGCTGGTGATGACGGATCCGTCTGTAGACGCCAGTTTGCCGACGATGATGTCTGTGCAGCCGTCATCGGCGTTGTCTTCTTTGATCTGCCCAAAGCCAATACCCACAGCCATGATTAAAAGTAAGGGGATGAGTTTCTTGAACATGGATGTCTCCTCTCCGTGTCTGCTTGCGCAATACATTTTTTTACGATGAGAAAAAATAGCGAATCAGCCGGAGAATGGCAAATGATTTCTTGGGCAAGGGCTCGGGGAAATCCCGATAAAAGAAAGGACGGCCAAAAGGCCGCCCTGAAATGGCAGAAAAAAGGGGGGTTACCGCGGATAGCCCAGAAAGGTCTTGGTGCAGATCTTCCAGCCATCCTCAAATTTGTAGAGGTTCATGAAATCCATGTACAGTGGTTTCTCTCCATCAAAGACCTCCACAGTGGCAATGGCGGCGTAGCCGTTGACATGCACATGGGCAAATTTGTAGGTGACACGGGGGTTGAGCGGGCCGGGGTGTTCGGTGAGACGTTTGACCCAGTAGGTGGCGGGCAGTTTCTTCAGCGTGCCGTTTTGAAAGATGACGATATCACACTCCGCATGCCAGCCCTTTTTAACGGCCCCGGCATCGCCTTTGAGGAAGATGCCGTCAATATAGGCATCCACAACTGTCTTCTTCACGGCGGCTACTTGCTTGGCCTCGCCAATGTCAGTTTGGGCACTGGCTGTCATACACAGGACCAGGATGAGCGCCAGTGCGGCCTTGACTATTCTCTGCATGTTGTTCTCCAATCTATTCTATTTCGGCGGGGCGATTCCCTGAACGGTTGCAGGGTAGTGCTATGGGCGAACAAAGTCAATAGGACTGGAGTCACATTTTGACAATTCAGCATTGCAGGACCCCATATTTTACACTAAATTCAACGGTGTTTTCGTCAATGGCTGAATCAAAAGCAGGGCGGTATTCCTATGGTATGGGCCTTTTCTCTATTCTATTTTCTGATTCAAAGCGCCGCTGTTGTCTCGCTGGTTCTGGCGCACCGGCTATATAAAACCTATCGCTTCTCCTATCTCAGAAATTTTGTCTATTTTCTCATCTTCATGAACGCCTTCGGCTTTTTAAAAATTGTCGGGCGATTCTTTCTCTATGTGATGCTGGCCGATGCAGCCGGCGTCCCCCAGGTGTTTTCCCGTATCGATGCGGCCGTCACGTTTATTGCCTATCCCTTTCTGGTGGTCTCCACCTATTTTTTTTACGCTACGCTGAGCAGCTGGGTAAAGCAGCCGGTGACACGGCGTTTCAACCTGTCTTTTTCTGCTGTTGAACTCACGGTATTGGTGCTGGTCTTCCTTGAGATGTATCAGCTGATCCATGCACCCTCAGGCCATCCCGTCTTTGCCATGATGATGTTTGTCTTCATTGCCAGCTGCGGGTTTTTTGAGTTTCTGGGCGTCTGGCAGCTCTTCCGTTACCGCGGGGCGGTCGACTCTGCTCAGCAACACTTCATCGGACAGATGGCAAGCTACTACCTGGCGGTGTTCATTGTCTTTTACGTCTTGAAACTGGGCTTCTGGGGCCCCTTTGTCTCCCGTATTGCCTACCCGCTGATGTACTGCAGCATGCATCTCTATCCGCTTTACCGGCTGCAATTATTTTTAAAGGAATTCGTCGTACAGCAGTCGTTGCTGCCCCTGGATGAGGCGTGGCTGGAGGAGCTGTTCACGGCGCATCGCATCACCCCGCGGGAGCAGGAGATCGTCCGCCTGCTGCTTCAGGGCCGCAGCAATGCACAGATCGAATCGACGCTGTTCATCTCCATCCGCACTGTGCGCAACCATGTGCACAGCATCTACAAGAAGATGGGCGTACAGAACCGTCTGGAGATGACGCATCGCTTTCAGAACGGTCAGCACGCACTGTGATTGATTGCCACCCAACCATAAAAAAAGGCCCTGTCGTACTTAACAGGGCCTTTTAGAATCGGAAAAAGAATCAATACTGAGGACTGAGCAGCCCCTCAATGATGAGGTCTGTGGCCTGGTCTTCATTCAGCCCGCGGGCCATGAGTGTCTCCAGCTGCTTGGAGTCCACACTGCCGATGGCGGCCTCGTGTGTGACGTGGGCCTTGGCGTGGCGCACATCGATGACGGGCACTGCCTGGGCCGTGGCTTCGTCCTGGATGATCTCCTTGCAGTCCACATGGCCCCGTGTGCCAGGGGCCGAGGCGATCAGCGTATTGCCAATGACGGCGCTGGACTGCTGGCGCACGGCAATGTTGGTGGTGAGCACGCCCACGGCGTCTTCGCCCTTGAGGTGGGCTTTTTCATTGATTGTGATCTTGTCGCTGCCCCGGCCGCTGATGCGCGCCGACATCTCCAAGACGCTGTGGGCTTCGCATTCGGCCTCATAGGTCATGTCAATCTCACCGACACGTCCCTTGAGCAGTTCAAAATCTGTGCGAAATCTTGCCCGTTCGCCGAGGAAAATCTGTGTGCGGGGCACAATGGTGACACCGCCCTGCGGACCGTGCACATGGCGTTCGATATAGGCGTATTCGGCGCCTTTATCCAGATGGATCTCCGCGTCCATGGAGTGTAGAATCTTCTGGGCAAAGGGAAAGGTGCATGAGGCCACCACGCCGATCTTGGCGTTCTCTCCGATATGCGTATGGCTGATGATGCGCTGCTGGCCGGTTTCGGGAATGAGGCCAAAGCAGATCTTCACCGGCTGGGCGATGACGGCCCCCGCCTCCACACGAATCTCGACATGGAGGGCGTTATCGCGCTCCTCTGCTGAGATCTCCAGGCCGGGCACCAGGTGCAGACCCAGTACCTCGTGACCGTGTATCTCCACATGGGCCACGCCTTCTTCATGGCCGTGCCCCTGGCCCAGGGAGTCGTACATCTGCTGGATCAGTTGGCTATTCTGCATAGACTTCCTCCGGCTCCGGTTCATTCTGATGGTCGCAGGCCTTGCACTGCCGTCCAAAGAAGGTCTCAATCTTGTCAATGCCGCCTTTGTCCAGCACGCCGCCGCAGCAGAGCAGAAAGGCGTGGTCGGCCTGTTTGAGCACGGTCATGGAGTGTGTGATGAGAATCACTGTGGCGCCGTATTCTTTGAGGATTTTCAGTGCGTCGAAGATGCGGTTCAAGGCCTCCACGTCAATGCCGGAGTCGGGTTCGTCCATGATGACCAGTCGGGGGCGCATGGCCACAATGGAGGCCAGTTCCACGCGTTTGCGCTCGCCGCCGGAGAGTGTTTTATCCACGGCACGCTGGGCGTATTTGGCCGGATCCAGTCCCAGGGTCTGCAAGGCCCGTTCGACGGTGTGTGAGCAGGCGTCGCGGGCACCGGCCAGAATGAATTTTTCCACGGTCAGGCCCTCGTAGCGGGCCGGTTCCTGCCAGGCCATGGTAATGCCCAGCCTGGCACGCTCATCGATATTCATCGCTTTGATCGACTGCCCCTCAAAGCGGATGTCCCCCTCAAAATGGCGGTAGCCGTTGAGGCCCATCACTGTGGAGGCCAGTGTGGATTTGCCGGCGCCGTTGGGCCCGACCACGGCGTGCACGTGACCGCCCCAGATGTCCATGGAGAGGTGGTTCAGAATGCGCTTCCCCCCCAATTCCAGAGAGATGTCATCGATCTCAAGTATGTTTTTCTGTGTCATTTAGCTGTCCAGTTGAGAGAGTTCAGATTTTTGGATGAAGCGGCCCCGCGCCTTGTCTTTGGTCACGTCATTCCAGGGTAAGATGCGGCCGTTCATGGCAATGTAGACACCGGGGCCGGTTTGCTGGACGGCGGCCAAAGCAAAACCGAGATTGAAGAGCGCGTCGGAACCGGAGACCGAGTAGGGCACCATGGCGCCGGTGAGCACTACGGTCTTGTCCATGCGCGCTCGGCCGAGAACGGCGGCGGTATGTTCCATGGTGTCTGTGCCGTGGGTGACCACCACTTGCGTTTCGGCCGAAGAGGCGCAGGCGCGAAGAATCTGCTGACGGCAGTCGTCCTGCATCTCAAGGCTGTCTTTCAGCTGGTTGATCTCCAGCTCAATGGGTAAGGTGACGTTGACCTGCTCCAAAATCTGGGGCAGATGCGTCTCTTTGAAGGTCAGCTCGCCTTTCAAAGGGTCGTATTTTTTATCAAAGGTGCCGCCGGTAATGATGAGACGAATTGGCATCATGCGATGCTCCTTGGGGTGATAATGATAAAATAACGGCAAAGAGGACCGTTGGAACACCGGGGAGAAATTGTGGCGTGTTCGTTGTGATCCGGTTGTTGCCGCTGGGTGTTCAGGGCAGCGCTGGAAGCGGTCTGCCTCAGAATCGGCGACTCAAAATAAGATATTGCAACGGCAATGGCAACCGGTTTTTCTGCTGGTGAACCGGAATTTTGTCGGGGATTTAAGGGTGGTGCTCTACTGTGCTGAGAAAACGGGCCAACAGACAGACATTGGGGTCGGGTTGGACGGCGATGATTGCTGTGTCTGCAGGCAGTTTGAAAGACTGCGCCTTGTCTGTGATTTGAATGGTTGTTGAATAGACTTGTCCGTTCTGACCGGTGAGCGCCAGTTCCAGATCGAAGACATGGCCCGGCCCCGGCTGATGCTGTACGATGTCGATAGCCACCCCGCTCCCGCTGTGCCGCCAGAGTATCTCCACTTTTGGCACGCCTGGCCGGCGCAGCCACTGATCGAAGAAGGGTTTCAGCGGCTGTCCGCTGAGGCGCTCCATGACCCGCCTGAAATCAGCGGTAGTGGCGTTTCCGTTTTTAAACGCCGCATAGAACTGGCGCAGTCCTTCATGGAAAAGGGCATCGCCCAGGCGTTGCCTGAGCATGTGCAGCACCCAGGCCCCCTTTTCATAGCTGTTGGCATTGAGCAAGTCATTAGGGGCGGTGCAGAGTGTATCCAGCACAGGGCGCTGCGGCTCTGCATCGACAAAGCGGATGATGGCATCTCTGTCTTCCTGCAACCGGTTCAGAAAAACGGCCTTGCCGTGTTTGGCCTCAAACCAGAGGTGGGTGAGATAGGTGGCAAAGCCTTCAGACAACCAGAGCTGTGACCAGTCCGCCTCGGTCACAGCATCACCAAACCATTGGTGGGCGGTCTCGTGAACAATGAGTCCCTCGGTGTCCCGTCCCGGGTCAAATACCCGTTCATTGTAGAAGATGGCGCCGGCGTTCTCTGTGCCGCCGTAGCGTGTCTTGGACTGCACATGGGCCAGTTTATGATAGGCCATGGGACCCAGCCTGTCGGCAAAGAAGTCAGCCGCTTCAGGCGCCAGGTTGAGGGCGGTGAATCCCCTGTCCCGTTCCTGGGGGTAGACCCAGCTCTCGTGCAAGACGCCGTGGCTGTCGCTGACGGAGCGCACGGCAAATTCACCGGCGCCCAGCACCATCAGCTTTGTGGCGATAGGCGCAATACTCTCATAGCATGTCACGCGCCTGCCGTTGAGCAGGTCTTTTGCTTCGGTGCGCCGTCCTGCGGCCACCACCTGATACCGGCTGGGGGCCGTGATTGTCCACTGCACATAGGCCTTGTCTGAGGGGTGGTCCACGCAGGGCAGCCAGTGCCTGGCGCGCTCGGGCCAGTTGTCGCCAAAGGCTGTCCACTGGCCGTATTTATTTTTGCCGATGCGCAATCCGTCGACCGGCTCCCCCTCATAGGCGATGGCCACGGTGAGCAGCTGACCGTGCCGGGTCGGTGCGTCCAAAAATAACGTGACCGTTGAGTCGGCCTGCTTAAATCCCTTTGCATCGCAGTTGGCCTTGATAACACGCATCCCTTTGTCGCCTTCCGGGCCGATGAGATCGAAGCTCACGGTGCGGAGATCGTCTCTTAGAACTTCAAATTCAATTTCCGCCAGCCCATGGAGGGTTTTGCCTGCATCGGACAGATCGATGTGGAATTTGTAGGTCAGGACGTCGATATCCAAATTCTGGGACAGGGCTGTCCCGACAATTATCAGGGAGAGGTAAAGAGATTTAAAGGCGCGGGGCATGCGTGCTCCAAGGCTGTATCTGGGGGCGTTGAGAGGGGAAAATAGGCCTTTGGCGAGGGAGAATCAAGAGGAAAATGGCGCGATGATAGATTGCGGTTTTTACGCAAAAATGCCCGGCCGTGTTTCGGTCGGGCAGGGCGTTATTCCATGTCTCTGCGGCCGGGCTTGCGCCGCATGGCCTTGGTCTTGCCGCGATGGGTTTTGGCGTCCATGCGTTTTTTTTGAGAGGTGCGCGTCGGTTTGGTGGGGATGCGCCGTTTGGGGCGCACCGCCGCTTTGGCGATGAGTGCATTCAGGCGCTCCCTGGCATCACGCCGGTTCTGCCACTGCGTGCGGTGCTGACGCGCTTCAATGATCAGCACCCCTTCGTCGGTGACGCGGCTGCCGGCCAGCCTGATCAGCCGCTGTTTGACGGGTTCAGGTAGGCTTCGGTTGTGACGTAGATTGAAGCGCAGTTGCACGGCGGTGGCCACTTTGTTGACATTCTGCCCGCCGGGACCTGCAGCGCGGATGAAGCGCTCCTCAATCTCAGATTCATCGATAATCAGCTCAGTCGACGCCTTCACTGCCGAACCATGCCTCCATATGCCCTTCAATAAATTCGACAACCTGGGAATGGGCGACTTTCCCGTTTCCACTGACTTCAATGGGGGCGCCAAAGGCAAAACGGATGGAAATGCTGTTATCCACGGGGCCGTAGTCTTTCATCAGCTTGCCAATTTTCCAGGCGTCGGTGCGCAGGGCAATGGGCACCACGGGCACACCGGCCTTGGCGGCCAGTTTGACGCCAATCGTATTGAACAAGGCAGGGTCAAATTTGGGCATGCGTGTGGTTTGCGGGAAGACCACAATGCTGGTGCCGTTGTTAATTTTTTTTACGCCCTCTGTCATGATTTTTTTTAAGTCTTCACGGGGGTTGACGCGGCCCACGGCAATGGGCCCCTGGGCGTTCATTACGTGTTTGAAGATGGGATATCGCGTCAGGCTCTCCTTGACGATGAAAGTCATATCCCGAAAAGGCCGGATCATGGCTGGTATGGAAAAGGTCTCCAGTGTGCTCATGTGGTTGGCCACAAACACAGCCGGGGTCTTGAGGTTGCGGATGTGATCCAGGCCGTCAATGTGAAAGATGCCGCCGGCGGCTTCCATGGCCCTGAGCATTCGCCAGCTCTGGCGGGAGTAGTTGTCGCCTTTGAGTTGGTCTTTGCGACCGAGATAGGCACAACGGAAGGTGACATTGATCATTCGAATGTAAAAAATGAATGTCGGTATGAAACGGGAGAGCCACATCTTCCGGCTGGAGGGTGTGATATATTGATCGGTTTGACTGAGGGGCTGCACGGTAACCTCGTTGTTTTTATGGGATATTGCGTGCTACAAGATAGGGCGGCACTGGAATGGATGCAAGTGAAAATTGGAAGCGGGTATCCGTCAAATAAGATCATGTCAGGGGGCGTTTAGGGGGATGAAAAGCCCTCCCGGAGATTGAGGCGTTCCGGGAGGGCGTGTGGCAAGATCAGTTGAGTATTACTTGAAAATCCATCTGGCCAGGCGGCCATTGGACCCGGTGCTGTAGGCGATGTTTGATCCAGGGGCGTTTTGTACGGTATGGAAACCCATGGTGGAGACGGGTGTCCAGGTGATGCCGCCGTCACAGGAATGGCTGCATCCAGTGGTGCCCACGGCCAGCCATTCGGCTGAAATGCGGGGATGGCCGGTGACCGCGGAACAGAAGCCATGGGGCATGACCGCTGCGGGCAGCCAGGATTTGCCTCCGTCTGTGGTGTAAGCCGCTGTGGCTGTTCGCAGAGAATCGGCGGCGTAGTCGCCACCGGTGAGCACGCCGCGTCCACGATCTCCCCAGAAGGCAATGGAAAAAACGCCCTGACTGGGCGCCCCTGTTCGGATAGGTACGTTGACCGCCTGCCAGGTATGGCCCCAGTCTTCAGACCGGAGAATACGGGCTTTGCTGGTACCAAAGGCGGCCAGGCCGCCGGGCGCCACGGCAATGGAGGTGCCGCTGGCTGCAAAACCGCCCTCATTCTCCAGCGGCGTGGCAATCTGGTCGGTGGGGATTTCCTGCCAGGAGCGGCCGCCGTCTTCGGTGCGGAGCAGCAGGAAATGACCGTCCACGGGATCACTCATGGCCACGCCGCGACGGGTGTCCCAGAAGGCCATGCCGTCAAAGAACGCCCCCGATGCCGTCGTTTCATAGGTGATCTGCCAGGTGGCGCCGCCATTGGCGGTGCGATAGAAGCGGGCCGGGGCGCCAGCGGTCATGAGCAGGGCCGTCTGGTCGTTAAAGGCTTGCACGTCACGGAAATCCAGGGCCTCGGCATGGGGCATGGGAATCAGCGTCCATGTTGCGCCGCCATCGACAGTGCGGAGCACGGTGCCGCCGGAGCCCGAGGCCCATGCCACGCTGTCGGAGACCACAGAGAGGCCGCGGAGGCTGGCCGTAGTGGGTGAGTCTAACTCTGTCAGCTGCCAGGACCGGGGCGTGGCAGCTTTGCGGCAGCCTGTCGCCAGTGCCATGAGAAGCAGGATCACGCCGAGAAATGTCACGGTGGTTTGATGTTTTCGTCGGTTCATTTCTCAATTCCTGCCAGGTCGAGGATAAAGGCGTATTCCATGGCCCGCTCTTTATAGCGTTCAAAACGGCCCGAGGCGCCGCCGTGGCCAAAGGCCATGTTGGTCAGGAGCAGCAGGGGGTTGTCGTCTGTCTTTAAGTCACGCAGCTTGGCCACCCACTTGGCCGGCTCAAAGTACTGCACCTGAGAATCGTGAAGCCCGGTGGTTACCAGCAGGGCCGGATAGGCCTGGGCCGAGACGTTGTCGTAAGGTGAGTAGCTGAGCATGTATTCGTAATAGTCTTTCTTGTTGGGATTGCCCCACTCGTCGTATTCAGACGTGGTCAGGGGGATGGTGTCGTCGAGCATGGTGGTGACCACATCCACAAAGGGCACGGCGGCTATGACGCCGTGAAAGAGCTCAGGGGCCATGTTGACTACGGCGCCCATGAGCAGCCCGCCTGCGCTGCCGCCTTCGGCAGAGACTCGGCTGGGATCGGCCCATTTTTCATCGATGAGATATTGAGCACAGTCGACAAAATCTGTGAAGGTGTTCATCTTCTTGAAGAGTTTGCCGTCTTCATACCAGTGACGCCCCATCTCCTGGCCGCCGCGGATGTGGGCGATGCCATAGATCATGCCACGATCCACCAAGGAGAGACGGTAGGCACGAAAGCCGGGGTCCATGGAGGCGCCGTAGGAGCCGTAGGCGTAGAGATGCAGGGGGTGCGTCCCGTTGCGCTCTGTGCCCTTGCGGTAGAGCAGGGTGACAGGCACTTTTGCGCCGTCGCGGGCCGTGGCCCAGACGCGCTCGGTGACGTAATCCTCGGCATTGAACTGGCCCAGCACCTCTTCCTGTTTCATGAGTTTGCGTTTTTTGCTTTTCATGTTGTAGTCAAAGGTGGCGTTGGGCGTGGTCATCGAAGTGTAGTTAAACCGCAGTGTTTCACTGTCTGTCTCGGCGTTGATGCCAATGCCAATGGTATAGGCATTTTCATCGAACTCTAAATCATGGGATTTTTTGTTTTTCAGATTGAATATGCGGATGCGGGTGAGGCCGCCTTTTCTCGATTGAACGGCCATGTACTTTTTAAAGAGCGATATGCCGGAGAGGAGCTCGTCTTCCTGATGGGCGATGAGTTCCCGCCAGTGACGCCGGCCCGGATTCTTCACCGGTGCGGTCATGAGCCGGAAGTTACGGGCTTTCCAGTTGGTGAGAATATAGAAACGGTCGTTTAAGTGTGAGACGCGGTACTCGTAGTCCTTGGCCCGTTTCTGAATGACTTTGAATTTGCCTGTGGGGTCATCGGCCGCCAGAAAACGGACTTCAGAGGAGAGCGTGCTGCTGGAGCTGATGAAGAGGAGCGCTCTGGATTTGGAGGCGTAGACGCCGGTTCTGAAGGTGTTGTCTTTCTCGTGGTGCACCAGGACGTCGTGTTTCATGTCTGTGCCCAGTTTGTGACGCCAGATCATATGCGGTCTGAGCGTGCTGTCCTTGGTCACGTAGAAGATATGCTGGTTGTCTGCCGCCCAGGTGGCAGCACCTGTGGTGTTGGGGAGCTGGTCGGCCAGCAGTTCACCCGTTGTCAAATCCTTGAAGTGAATGGTATATTTCCGGCGGCTGACCGTGTCTACGCCAAAGGCGAGAAAACGGTTGTCGGGGCTGGGGGCCAGGCCGCGCGCCTGGTAGAATGCATGGCCTTTGGCCATGTCGGCCACGTTGAGGAGTACCTCCTCTTTGGCGTTCAGCTTGCCTTTTCTTCGCGTGTGAACGGGGTACTCGGAGCCCTTTTCATAGCGGGTCTGATAGTAGTAGCCGTTGAAGAGATAGGGGAGCGAACTGTCGTCCTCTTTGATGCGTTCCACCATCTCTTTGTAGAGCTTATCCTGGAACTTTTCCGTGTGTTTGAGCATGGCGTGGGTGTAGCTGTTTTCCGCCTCAAGATAGTGGATGACTTCAGGGTTTTCCCGCTGGTTGAGCCAGTAATAGTTGTCGATTCTTGTGTCGCCGTGCATGGTCAGCTCCTGGGGGCGCTGCTCCACATCGGGGGGGGTGGGCGTCTCATTGGCGGGGTGCGATGCACATCCTACGAAGAGAGCGGCGCAGAAAACAGGCAGTAGCAGCGCCACGGGACGGACAGTAAGTCCAAAGGTCATGAGGACCTCCTTGTGTCAGGGGTGAGCGTAATTGATTTAAAGTTGGCAAATTCAAGTAACTGGACTGTTTCGGCCTGGATTCAGCGCGTCTGCATGACGTATCGCTGAACTTTTTCCAGCTTGCGCTCCACACAGATCACCACGGCATTGGCCAGAGCCAGTCGACCGGCGGTTTCTCTGAATGCAATCTTGAGGCTGTCGATCAGGGCCGACAGATCGGCGAAGGCGTCTAGATTCTGCCGTTTTAAAATGGCCGCAAATTCATCGACACCCAGTTTTTCATTCTTAAAGAGTGTGCTGTTTTCTTTGTAGACGCGTTCTGTGATTTTACCCGACTGAAAGTGTTGCTCGGCGTGCTGAATCATACAATCCAGGTCTTCTTTCAGATCCGCCAGTTCAATCTGAAGGATCTCACAATAATGCTTTTTAATCTGTTTCATAGTGTCTCCTTCCTTGGGGGAGGGCAATTAGCGGGGATCTCCGGGTTACATATCCCGAATGATTTCCAGAAGATCCAGAGAGGTGATAATACCGACCAAACGGTTTTCCCGTGTGACCAGGACACGGTGAATGCGGCCCCTGACCATGGCCTCGGCCACCTCTTTTACTGAGGCCTCTTCGTTCACAGAGAAAAGCATGGGTGTCATAATTTCTTTGACGGTCAATGTTTCAGAGGATTCAATATGCAGCGTCTCAATGATTTCGGGGCTGTATTCGCTTTCTGATGCAGGGAGGAAGTATTCGTGCGAACCCTCAAAAGAGGGGGAGGCGCCGGTGACATTCAGATGATTGGCCACGTCAGTGAGAGAGACAACGCCCAGTATCTCGTTTTTCTCGTTCACCACGGGTGCGCCCGAGATGGAGTGTTCAATAAGAAAACGCGTAAGTCTTTTAACGGGCCAGTCGGCAGAGATTGTGATCACATGCTCTGTCATAACTTCTTTGGCTTTACGAGTTAACATAGCGCCTCCTCGTCTTGTTTATAACACTAAAAAAAAGGCACCCTCGCCAGATGAAGTGCGGTGCGCCGTATAGATTGCATTGTGTCTCCTTTGGACTCTATGTATTGCATGCTTTGATAATGTACTAAGATTGCTGCTGAATTCCAAATGGAAATAAAAAAGGCCCGGCGTGGGCCGGGCCTGAAAGCAATGCCGGATTGGCTTAGGCTTTTAATTCAAAATGAACCGGTGTGGCGTTGATGATGTTGTCAGAGATGGGGCAACGGGCGTCGATCTCTTTCAGGAAGGCTTTCTTCTCATCGTCGGTCATATCGACATCAATAGAAACCACGGCGTTGATGGATTTGAAACCGGCGCGCTGCTCGGTGTCTTTACCCATGAGGCGATCCAGGTCGGCTTCGCCGGTGAGTTCCACGTCCACGCCACGCAGCTCGAAGCGGCGCTGTTTGGCAATGATGCGGGCCACGGTGCCGATACATCCGGCAAGAGCCAGGAAGTAGTATTCCAGTGGGTTGGGGCCGGCATTGCTACCGCCGCCGCCCTCGGGCTGGTCGACGATCATGGCGTGTTCACGCACTTGACTTTCCATTTTGAATTGGTCTACGAGTGTGGCTTTCACGGTGACAGATTTAGGAGTCGGCATCATATGTTCCTTGTAATAATAAGTTAGTGAAACTAAAATCGGGATAGTATACAAAATTATCAGTGGGAATTCAAGGGTTGTGACAATTTTTTTAAAAACAACATGTTGAGTATTTTTGTGGGATTTTAAAAATTCCCGGGGTTCCAGCTGGACCCCCGGGGCGTTGAAGAGGCCTGTATGCAGTTATTGAATGACGATAGGGACAAGAGCGCGTTTAAAAAATAAACGGCTCGTGTGCAGGTGGGTGTGGGCGCGTCGGAATTGGTGGCCAGTCAGTGCGGCTCGCGCCAGTCTTAGATGCATTTTGCCGCGCTCAAAGAGCCGGCGCGCCACCGGGGCATTTTGACCAATCAGGGCCTGGCGTGTGCGTTCGCACAGCACTGTTACCCCATCAAGATCGGTCCACAGATGTTCGATAAAGGGGGGTGGGCTCTCTTCGCCTTTGACAGTACGGATGGCCTCCAGGCTTAGGTGGCGTCCCACACGGATATACCCAAAGGACAGTTTTAGGCTGTCGGCTGCTGCGGCATCTTCAGCCAGGGTTTGTACTGTTTCTGCGGCGTCTAAAAGCGAATCGGCAGCCGTATTGTTGGCTGTATCGATGATGGCATGCGTCCGCTCAATGAGGTTGTCCAGGTGGCGCAGGGCACGCTCCACGGCCATGGGCAGCATGGTACTGTCGGTCAGTGTCTCTTCGTCCAAGGCTTCAATGGCCTGGGCATTTGCATCAATTTCACTGAACACAGCTTCCATGGACAGGTTGTTGCCTTCTTCATCCGGACCTGTGATTTGGCTGCACTGGCTGATCAGCAGCGTGACGGCCAAAAGGGCAAACAGTGTTAATAATCGTTTCATGGGGCGCTCCTCTCTGTGGTTGGTCGTGGTTCAAGAGGATGAACGCTTCGTGTTCGGTATTATTGTGTGCGGCCTTGAAATCGATGCTCTTCCACCTTGAAAGGGTTTGGAATTTTACTGTTTTCTTTTTATTTTTAAAGGCGTTATTTCCCTCAATTTTAACCGGTAAAATGTTATGTCTTCCATCAAGGAAACCCCGCTGATGCGGCAGTATCTGGCCATCAAGGCGCAGCATCCTGATTCTGTGCTTTTTTTTCGCATGGGCGATTTTTATGAGATGTTCAATGAGGATGCCAAAGTGGGCGCCCGTGTGCTGGGCATCACCCTGACCAAAAGGGGCAGCGGCAAGGCCGGCGATGTACCGTTGGCCGGTTTTCCCCATCACGCGTTGGAGGGTTATCTCTCAAAAATGGTACGTGCGGGCTATCGCGTGGCCATCTGCGAGCAGGTGGAAGACCCCAAGCAGGCCAAGGGCATTGTGAAGCGCGACGTCATTCAGATTGTCACACCCGGTACAGTGACCGGTGACAGCCTGCTTCAAACCAATCGGAACAACTATCTGGCTGCAGTCTACATTGATGACGGGATCAGTGGCGTGGCCGCTGCCGATGTCAGTACTGGCGAGTTCACCGTCACCGAGGTGGAGACGCACCGCCTGGCCGAGGCGTTGTCCGCTGTGGGGCCCACGGAGCTTCTGGTGCCGGAAGCGCAGATGGAGGTGGTGGAAAAAGCATTGCTTCGGCTCAATGAGAAGCCCTTGCTGACGCGGCGTGAGGACTGGCTCTTTGGCCGTGACTATGTCTATGACCGGCTGATCCGCCATTTTAAAACCGCCTCTTTGAAGGGCTTCGGCTGTGAAGACTTGAATGCCGGTCTCTCGGCAGCCGGTGCGGTGCTGGAATATCTCGTTGAGACACAGAAAACCGACCTCTCTCATGTCCGCAGCCTCATGCGCTACGGCGCTGGCGACTTCATGCACCTGGATGCGGCCACGCGCCGCAATCTGGAACTGACCCGTCCCATGACCGGTGAGGGCAAAGTGGGTACTTTGCTCTCCATTCTCGACCGCAGCAAGACGCCCATGGGCGGCCGCATGCTGGCGGCCTGGCTGGCCCGTCCGTTGAACCGGCTGGCCCCTATTCAAAACCGCCTGGGCGCGGTACAGGAATTGGTGGAAAGTGTGGACACGCGTCAGGCGCTGCGCCAGCTTCTGGGTGGCGTGGGGGATATGGAACGGCTCATCGGCAAGGTGGTGACGCGGCGGGCCAACCCCAGAGACCTGAAGGCGCTGGGGAGATCTTTGGAAGCGGTGCCCGGTCTGAAAAATGAACTGGAAACCACGGCAACGCCCGGACTTAGGGAAGTGGTTGAGGCTTTGGACGCCTGTTCGGAAGTGACGGAGAGGCTCGGCCAAGCGCTGGTGGATGAGCCGCCACTCAATCTCAATGACGGCGGCGCCATCTGCGCGGGCTACCACGCGCCACTCGATGAATACCGTGAACTGGCCGTCTCCGGCAAGGACTGGATTGCCCGGTGCCAGAGTGAAGAGCGCGAGCAAACAGGCATTTCATCGCTCAAGATTGGCTACAACCGTGTGTTCGGTTATTACATCGAAGTCACCAAGACGCATCAGGACAAGGTGCCTGAGCACTACATCCGCAAACAGACACTGGTCAATGCCGAGCGTTTCATCACGCCAGAGTTGAAGGAGATGGAAGAGAAAGTGCTCAAGGCCCAGGAGGAGATGGTCAGGCTGGAGCGCGAACTTTTTGAGGTGCTGCGTGAGTTTGTGGCCCAATCTGCCGCGGCCATTCAAGCCAACGCCCGTCTCATCGCCCGGCTCGATGCCTTGCTCAGTTTGGCCGATGCGGCTGAGGAGTATCGCTATGTCTGTCCCCAGGTGCATGACAGTCATGAAATCGAAATCATCGATGGACGCCATCCCGTTGTAGAACGGCTGTTGCCTCCGGGCGATCCCTTTGTGCCCAATGACGTGACGCTGGATGATCATTCTCATCAACTTTTAATGATCACCGGACCCAATATGGCCGGTAAATCAACCTATATCCGCCAGGTGGGGTTGATCACGCTGATGGCGCAGATTGGCAGCTTTGTTCCGGCGGCTTCGGCGCGCATGGGTGTGGTGGACCGCATTTTTACACGCGTGGGCGCCCAGGACAATCTGGCGGCAGGTGAGTCCACCTTCCTCGTTGAGATGAATGAGACCGCCAATATTCTCAACAACGCCACAGACCGCAGCCTGGTGCTGCTCGATGAGATCGGTCGCGGCACCTCCACATTTGACGGCCTCTCCATTGCCTGGGCCGTGGCCGAGTTCATCCATGACGATGAGAAGGTCAGGCCCAAGACGCTCTTTGCCACGCATTATCACGAGCTCACCGAGCTGGAGATGATCATGCCCAGGGTGAAGAACTACAACGTGGCCGTCAAGGAGTGGGGCGATAATATCGTCTTCCTGAGAAAAATCGTCCCAGGCGGCTGCGACCACAGCTATGGCATTCAGGTGGCCAGGCTGGCCGGCCTGCCCAGGGGGGTGATTGACCGGGCCAAACAGGTGCTTCATAATCTCGAGTCCAACGAGCTGACCCCCAATGCGCTGCCCAAGATTGCCGCAGGGTCTACGCATCTCAAGGTGGCTGAGCCGCAGATGAGTCTTTTTGTTCAGCAGGAGACCCAGCTGAGAAACCGGTTGAAAACCGTCGTTCCCGATGAGATGACGCCCATTGAGGCGTTGAATTTGGTCCACGAGCTACAGAAAGTGATCGAAGAATAAATTGAAGAATTAATAGAGGAGAATTCTCTCCCCGTGTTTGTTGTGCCTCACACAGCGTGTGGAGGCTAGGAGGTCTACCGTGTATAAAAAGAAGTACGTCCAGAAACTCTTTGAGTCTAATCCAACCATTCACGGCCTCTTGAAAGAAGCAGAAACGCTTCGAGAGGCCCGTGAACAGATCATTGCCTATATCTCTGATCGCATTCGTTTTATCAATCGTGAAGGGCATATGCTCCAGCCCCTGGAGTGGCATCTGCAGAATCAGAGCCTGCAGACATTGAGGAAATTGTTGTCGCTCAGAAGTGAGCGGCTTGCAAAATTTAAGCTTTTGAAATTACTCTGGCAACTGGCTCACGGCACTGAAGAGGCGCTCCCGGAGGACCTTTCCGATGGCTTTTTTATGGAAATGATCCACCTCTTTAAGGGCTTGCAGGGAAAGAGCGGCATTTATGACCAGGAGAATTTCCCGGAATTTGCCAACCTGACCGGCAGAGAGGCTTCGATCATTCGATCTAGTAAACTGGATGACATGGCCGAGCAGCTGCTCTATCATGTGGATCGTTATCCCACTGGCCTGGATGAGGCGGTGGTTCTGATTCGCAAGAGAAACAGGCGCCGTATTTTGAAACATTTTGGTGCAAAAAAAGCAGATTGGGACAACGCCCAATGGCATCTTGATCATGTCATCAGAGACGCTGATACACTGCGTGAGCTGATTACACTGAAAGACCATGAATATGAGGCCATCACAAAGGCAAAGAAAGCAAAGATTCCTTTCGGTATTACGCCGTATTATGCCTCGCTGATGGATCAGGCGCCGCATCGCCGCCGTGACCATGCAGTGCGTGCCCAGGTCATACCGCCGCTGGACTATGTCACTGCCATGGTGGTGAACAAGGATGAACGGGCCCAGTCCTGTGATTTCATGCTGGAGTCAGATACTTCGCCTATCGATTTAATCACGCGGCGCTATCCCATGATTGTCATTCTTAAGCCTTATAATACCTGCAGTCAGATCTGCGTGTACTGCCAGCGGAACTGGGAAATTGATGATGTGCTCTGCCCCGATGCGCTGGCCCCGCGTGAGAAGCTGGAAGCGGCCATCGCCTGGATTGCTGACCATCCGGCCATTTGCGAGGTCCTGGTTACCGGTGGGGATCCCCTGGTCATGAGCAATGAGGATATCGACTTTGTTTTGAACCGTCTTTCGCAGATTCGCCATGTGGAGCGCATCCGTATCGGTTCACGGACGCCGGTGGTCTTGCCGCAGCGCATCACAGATGAACTCATGACGATCATTGCCAAATACCATCAGCCCGGTCGGCGGGGGATTTCGCTGATCACTCATTTTGAGCATCCTTATGAGGTGACGCCCGAGGCGATGGAGGCTGTACAAAAGTTTAAGCGGCGGGGCATATCGGCCTATAACCAGGCGGTGTTTACCGTGGAGAACAGCCGACGTTTTGAGATGGTGGCCTTGCGCCGCATTCTTCGCCTCATTGGTGTTGAGCCCTATTACACATTTAATACCAAAGGAAAAGAAGAGACCCGTTCCTACCGAGTGCCGCTGGCGCGGCTCCGCCAGGAGATTAAGGAAGAGGCGCGGCTGATTCCCGGACTGATGCGCACCGATGAACCGGTCTATAATGTTCCGGGCCTGGGTAAAAATTATTTGCGTGCGCTTCAGCATCACAGCCTGCTTACGGTTTTGCCCAATGGCAGGCGCGTCTACGAGTTCCATCCCTGGGAGAAGCATCTCTCGCTGGCCAATACCTATATCGATACCGATGTCTCCATTTATTCCTATCTGCAGGAACTCAAGCGGCGTGGTGAGAATATCAATGAGTATAATAGCATTTGGTATTATTATTAACAGTGAGAAATTTTTGAATAATTCCATCATTCACAGGTTCAATCACTACCGGTTGCCGCGCTGTCAAATGAGGAAAGGAGTGATATGAACGAGGCACAGGCGATACGACTTTGTCTTGAGCATCAGGATCCTGTCGGTTTCGAATTTCTGGTGGAGCAGTACAGGCGTGAAGCACTATTTCATGCCAGAGGGTTTTTGGGCGATGCTGAAGATGCGGCTGATGCATGTCAGGAGTGTTTCACACGGGCATTTCTGGCCATGCCCCGACTTGAAAAAATGGATGCCTTCTATCCCTGGTTTTACCGGATACTGCGCAACTACTGCCTGAATGTGATCAGTCGGCGGAAGACGGCCACCAAGTATCGTGTGGCGGCGCAGCGTGAAGGCGGTGTCAATGTGGAGACAGCCACACCGCTTCTGCTGCTGGAGAAGACAGAAGAGCAGAAATTGGTGTGGGAGACCCTTGAGGCCCTAAACCCTGAGTTCCGGGAGATTTTGGTCATGAAGTACATTCAAGGATTGAAGTACGAAGAGATTTCCCAGATGCTGGCCATTCCCAGAGGGACTGTCATGAGCCGGCTTTACTACGCCAGAAAAGCCTTCCATGCTGTGTTTGTTGAAAAAGATGCCCCCTGAAAGGAGTGATGGATATGTCGAATTGTGAAAAATATAAAACTTTATTGATGGGTCTCCTGGATGGTGAGCTGACCGCTGAGGAGACACAGGACGTGAATCAGCATCTTACGCGCTGTCAAGGTTGCCGCGATGAGTATGAAGCACTGGAGAGTACGGGCAAACAGATTGGGAAAGTGACATTTGTTGAGCCGACCGAAGAAGAGTTGAACCGTCTCTGGAAAGCGCCTTACAGCCGGTGGACCAAGAATTCCGGGCTGTTTCTTGTACTCATCGGCTGGATTACATTGGTGATTTATGCCGTGGTTGAGGCCTTACGGGATTCACAGGAGCCGCTTTTCTCGAGGCTGGCTGTGGCTGCGGTGATTATTGGATTCGTCGTCCTTTTGTTTAATGTGATTCGTGAACGCATGGTAACCTACAAGATAGATCCTTATAAAGAGGTGAAACAATGATCACAACCACAACGCATACCATTTCAGGCAAGCGGATTGTCAAGACGCTGGGGCTGGCCAAGGGCAATACGATTCGCGCCAGACACGCTGGACACGACATCATGGCCAGCCTGAAGAATATTGTCGGTGGTGAAATTGGTGAATATACCAAGTTGATGGGTGAGTCCAGAGAGCAGGCCATGGACCGCATGATTTCAGACGCCGAGCGCATGGGAGCCAATGCCGTTGTCGGACTGGCCTTCAGCACCTCGATGATCATGGGCGGCGCCGCAGAGCTGTTGGCCTACGGCACGGCTGTGGTGGTTGAGGATGAATAATCAGCAATGAAAAAAAACAGAAAGCATGCCCTGCCTCCTGCGCGGCTGGCCTTTATTGATTCTGGTCTTGGCGGCCTGAGCGTCTGGCGGGCATGGGTGAAACGTGCGCCGGCTCATGCGACGCTCTATCTGGCCGACCAGGCCCATGTACCCTATGGCCCGCGCCCTCTGGATGAAGTGCGGGGTTTTGCCATGGCCATGGTGCAGGCCCTGGTCGATTCTGGCATTGAACTGGTGGTGCTGGCCAGCAATACCACCTCGGCGGCCGCGCTCTATCCACTGCGTGAGCGTTTTTCGGGTCTACCTATTGTCGGGATGGAGCCCGCCATCAAGCCGGCGATCGCCAAGACCCACAGCGGTGTGGTGGGTGTTCTGGCTACACCGGGTACGTTTAACGGTCAGCCTTTTGCCCGGCTGATGGAGCGTTTTTCCCAAGGGGCGCGTGTCTTGACTCAGCCCTGCCCCGGATGGGTGGAGGCCGTGGAGGCGGGCGTGATTGACGGGGCACACACAAGGCAACTGGTGGCCGATCGTGTTCTGCCCCTGCTGGAGGCCGGTGCCGATCAATTGGTGCTGGGATGTACGCATTACCCTTTCCTGCGTCCGGTTATCGAATCTGTAGTGCAGGGACGCGCCGAGATAATCGATCCGGCGATGGCCGTGGCAGAGCAGGCGCTCCGTGTCTTTCACGGCGGAGATTCTCTGTCCTCTACGGCAACGCATGAATTTATCAGCACGGTCTCTCTTGCAGGTCTCTCTGAAAAACTATGCAATTTAAAATTGCATGGGCAGTTTGATCGCCTGGTCCAGGCCCGGTGGGAGCGGGGAAGGTTGCTTTTCTAATGAATTGAAGTGTGTTGTCTGCTGGATGTTTATGGTTTTTGGAGAAGGTGCTCTGGGGCGCAGTGTGACAAAAAATTCGTCGAAATAAAAAAAGGCCCTGCTTGATAGCGGGGCCTTTTTCGTATTCGAATTTGTTTAGAAAATAATGGCCAGGCCCAGTCTGGCGCTGATAAAGCCCAGAAGTGATCCTGCCATGACATCGCTGGGGTAGTGAACGCCCATATAAACCCTTGAGATACCCACGGCACTGGCGAAGCTGTAGAGATAGAGGCTCATACCCGGATAGGCGTGCATGCCCAGCGTGGCCATGAGAAAGGCCCCGGCCGCATGTCCAGAGGGGAAGCTCCATTTATCGGGGGCGCCCATGCGGTTGAGAATCTCAGGGAGCGATTCAAAGGGCCTGGGGCGATTGGCCTTCATCTTGATCAGTGTCTGGCTGATGACCTCGAGACCGAAGGCGACGATGCCGGCTGGCAGCAGAAGTCTGGCCCTGCCTTTGTCCAGATAGAAAATGATCAGCAGGATGACGGGGTAGAGATAACCGTAGCCGATGTGACTGAAGAGATACATGATCCGGTCACGGAATCGTTTCCCTCCCCACTTGTAGATGTGTATGGCCACTTTTTGGTCAGCGGTTTTCAGTCGCTGTTGCCATTTTTTAAAAAAATTGGTCACTTTTTTTTCTGCTCCTCGCACAGTGTCTGCCTGCTAAAGATATTTGCAAGATCTATACCATTATACGCTTTAAAAGGCGATTGAGTTTACTTAAAAAACGCCCGGTTCAATTTAACCGGGCGTTTTTACAATCCAGTATACGATTCGGTTTAGCGGGTCACCGGTCCTGCGGGCATGTGCTCGTGTAAATAGCGCGTAAGCAGTTCGCGCAGATGCCGCGAGGTACCCTCGCCTTCGTAGATGCCATGCGACCGGTTGGGATAGGCCATCATGGTAAAGTATTTGTTGTGTTTCACCAGCTCATTGATCAGTTTTTCCACGCCCTGGTAGTGTACGTTGTCGTCGCCTGTGCCGTGAACGATGAGCAGATTGCCCTTGAGGTTCTTGGCGTAGGTGATGGGCGACCCCTTGACAAAGGGGGCGTCGTCCAGGCTGGGCAGGCCCATGTAGCGTTCCTGGTAGATGGTGTCGTAGAGATGCTGGTCGGGCACGGGGGCCACGGCCATGCCGGTGTGATAGAGTTCAGGATACTGGAACATGGCGTTGAGCGTGGCGGAACCGCCACCGGACCAGCCCCAGATGGCAATACGGTCGGCATCGACAAAGTCCCAGTCGCGAATGACGCGCACGGCTGCGGCTTGATCTGCTGCGTTGATCTGGCCAATTTTCTGATAGATGGATTTGCGCCAGGCCCGGCCGCGGGGGCAGGGCGTGCCGCGATTGTCCACGGTCATGACAATATAGCCCTGCTGGGCCAGCATGAGGTGCCAGAGGTCGCCGCCCCAGCGGTCCTGGGCGGTCTGTCCCCAGGGTTCAGTATAAACGTGGAAGAGCACGGGGTATTTTTTCGTCGCATCAAAGTTGTAGGGCTTGATCATCCAGCCGTCCAGCTCCACCTCACCAATGTTTACTCTGAAGAATTCTGTCGGTAATTTTTTAAGTGAGGCAATCTTGGCCTTCAGCGGCTCATTTTTCACCAGCCAGCGCTGACGCTTGTGGCTGGGCAGGCGCACCAGGTCTGTGACCTGGGGGGTGTTCACATTGGAGTAGCGGTGAATGGCCCATTTCCCGTCTGCTGAGATCTGATAGCCGTGCTGACCGGGCTGGTCCGTGGGGCTCAGTCGCTCCGGTTTGCCTTTTCCATCCAGGCGGATGCGAAAGAGATAGCGCTGCGTGGGATTCTCGGGTGAGGCGATGAAGTAGATCCAGCCGCGCTTCGTGTCGATCACCTGAATGCTGATGACATCGTAGTCGCCTTTGGTGATTTTCTCCACCTTGCCGTCTCGGGAGATCAGGTAGACCTGACGCCAGCCCTGCTGCTCAGAGACATAGGTGAATCGCTGGCCGTCTTTCAGCCACTTGACGTCGTCGCAGGCATCAATCCAGGCATCGTCCGTGTCGGTGAACACCGTGCGCACCTCGCCGGTGCTGCCATTACAGAACATGAGATGATTGGTGTTTTGCAGGCGGTTCATCCGCTGGATCAGGATCTCCTGGCTGTTGGCGGCCCAGTCCATGCGGGCGATATAGTTGTTGCGTTTGTCGCCGGGCACTTTCATCCAGATGGTCTTACCGCCGGCGGCAGGTACCACGCCCATGCTGGCGGCTGAGTTGGTGGTGCCTACTTTGGGGTACTGCACGGGGATGATTTTTGAATAGATCGAATCCGTGTTGTTGATCATGTAGAAGACGCCAATGCCCTCGGCATCGAGCTGCCAATAGGCAATTTTCTCGCCGTCGGGGCTCCAGCGGAATCCGTCACGCTGATGGAATTCTTCTTCGTACACCCAGTCGAATGTGCCGTTGATAATGGTCTCGGAGCCATCGTGGGTCAGCTGTGTAATCTGATGGCTGGCCAGATCTTCCACATAAATATTGTTTTTGTAGACATAGGCCACACGGTCGGCCTGGGGGGAAAACTTGGCAAACATCAGCCAGGTGGGCTCCATGGTGGCGCCCACCTGTTCCAGCGCGCCAGTCTTGAGGTTCAGTACCCAGTAGTCGCCGCGGGTGTTCTGGCGCCAGACCCGGCGCGTGTTGGTGAAAATCATGAGTTTTTTATTGTCCGGCGACCAGATATAGTCACGGATGCCCAGCGGCTTCTCTGCGCCCTTGGGAATGAGCATCTCGGCGCTGACCAGCACTTTTTCCTTGCCGGATTTGGGGCTGACGCGCACAATGTCCATGCCGCCGTGTTCGGCGTCGGAGCGCTTCAATGTGGTGTAGCCGGAACCGTCCTCCAGCCAGCGCACCTGGCCGAAGAATTCGCCGCGGAATTCGCCGGAGCTGTACATGCGGTCCAGGGTGAGAAGGCCGGTGTCGGCCTCCTGGGCGGCCAGGCCCATGGCCAGGGCCAGGACGAGAAGGAATCCTGCGGGTTTGATCATTTTCATTTTGCACTCCTTAGGTCGTCGGGTTAAGGGTGTTGTCACAAAGTCGTTCAATGTACAATGCTGTTGGGGGGATGTCAATTGAAAAGGGAGGCAATGCCTGCCGATTATCGCTGTTTTTGAGACCTTCGGGGTTTGCCAGGGCGCTAGACGAGCCCGGACAGTTCGGCCAGTTTCAGCACGTGGCAGCCGTGGTTTTGGGCCACTTGCGCTTCACGCGGGGTATTGAAGCCCCATTGGGCCAGATAGGCGTTGACACCCAGGTCGGCCACATCGACGAGATGCAGCACCTTGTCGTCGATAAAATGCATCTGGCTGAACGGTGTGCCGGTCGCCTCACTCAGGCGGATGAGGTGCTGGCGCTTGCTGGGGGCAAAGTCCTTGTCCAGAATACGGTCGTCTCTGAAGTATGGACGCAGGCCGTAGCGTTCCAACAGCAGCAGCACCGAGCCTCTATCCTTGCTGGTGGCAATGGCCAGGCTGGCCTTCTTTGAAAGGGTGGCCACGGCGTCCGCCACGCCGTCGAACATGGGAATCAGCGCGGCCCAGGCTTGGGGATCCTCGGCTTGGAGACAGGCGCGTCCGGCGTAGAAATGGGCGTCATAGGCCATCACCGTCTCTGCATTGAGTCCGGCTTTGTAGGCGTCGTAGTCTGCCTGGCTCTTGATGGCGCTTACCTCGCCCTCGGTCATGATGTGGAGAATCACGTAATAGTCCCTGGCCAGGTTGCCCAGGGGCATGAGGGCGTAGAACTGATCGGTGAACGCGGGATTCTGCTTCTCAAAATCGAAGACTTCCTCTGGGCGCAGCGGGCCATTCACGGGTAGGCCGGCATCACCCTCAATGGCGATATAGGTGTTGATAGCCATCCAGAGTGAGTCGTGAAAGGAGTTGCTGAGCACGCCGTCAAAATCAAAGACCACCAGGGGTTGTTCTGTCATTGTCGTCGCTTTCATTTCAATTAAAAAGGCAGACGCCGGTGGAGACGTCTGCCCTGAATTCTATCGATATACTACTGGCTAGGCCAGTTCTTTCAGCGTGGCGGCCAGGAGATTCCAGAAGCGCTCCACTGAACCGATGTGCACGCATTCATCGGGGGAGTGGGGGTTGTTCAGGTCTGGACCGAAGGAGATCATGTCCATGCCCGGGAATTTCTCGCCGATAATGCCGCATTCCAGACCGGCGTGAATGGCAATGACACCGGGATCGGTTTCAGTCTGCGCCAGATAGACTTTTTTCATGGTGCCCAGCAAAGGCGATTCCAGATTGGGTGTCCAGGCCGGGTAGCCTTCAAATTTTTCAAAGACGCCGCCGGCGAGGTCGGCGCAGGAGCGGATTTTGTCGCAAACCGCTTCCAGGGCCGTGGCAATGGAGGAGCGAGTGGAGGAGAAGAGGGTGGTTTTATCGTCCAAGGTCTTGACAATGGCCATGTTGGTGGAGGTCTCCACCAGCCCCTCAATCTCCTGGCTCATGGCCTGCACGCCGTGGGGCATGGCCACCAGCAGGCTCAGCAGTTTGCGTCGCGTGACATCATCCAGCGGTGCCCGGTTGTCCTCGGCTTCTTCAATCTTCAGGGCCGCCTCTTTTTCTACGGCCTTGTATTCAAAACGGATCTGCTCAAAGCGTTCGGTGATCTGACGTTTGAAGGTCTCTACTTCATTTTCCAGAAGTCTCACTGTGGCCACAGCCTCGCGGGGGATGGCGTTGTGTTTGGAGCCGCCATCCAAAGCGATGAGTTTGAAACCCATGGGCAGGGCGTGGAGCATGCGGGCCAGCAGCTGTATGGCATTGCCGCGGCCGGTGTTGATGTCCATGCCTGAGTGCCCGCCGCGCAGCCCGCCAACCATGACCTGATAGGTGGTGCCGCCGGTGACTTCTTTGCGTGTGAGCGGTAAGGCGATCTGTGTGCCGCGCCCACCGGCACAGCCAATAGAGAATGTGCCCTCTTCCTCGCTGTCCAGGTTGAGCAGCACGCGGCCGTGAAGAAAGCTGGATTCCAGGGCCATGGCGCCGTTGAGTCCGGTCTCTTCATCCACGGTGAAGAGCAGCTCCAGTGGGCCGTGAACCAGGGATTGATCCTCCATGGCGGCCAGTGCAGCGGCCATGCCAATGCCGTTGTCGGCGCCCAGCGTGGTGCCGTTGGCCGTGACCCATTCGCCGTCGATCAGCACTTCAATGGGATCTTTGGCAAAGTCAAAATCTTTGTCACTGTTCTTTTCACAGACCATGTCCATGTGGCCCTGAAGCACCACGGTGCGGGCGTTTTCGTGTCCGGGTGTGGCGGGTACTTCAATGACAATATTGCCTGCTTCATCTTTCCTGCAGACATGTCCTGTGCTTTCTGCCAGTTTTTCCAGGTAGGCAATGACGCCTTCTTCGTGCCTGGAACAGCGCGGAATCTGGCTGATGGCTTCGAAATATTTCCAGAGATGATTGGGTTTGAGATGTGTTAATTTTTGGGCCATGAGGTCCTCCGTCAATTGGGGAACGGCTGGTGGGAATCTGCATCAATAATATAGTTTTTTTTCTGGGAAAGTCAAGGTACTTCGTATGGAGATCGCATGACAATTGTCTTGACTTTGACAGGCCGGAGGATTAACTTTTTTGCATTCCTCTTCTATGGAGCCCTCTATGACACCCAGGAAAAAAATACAGTACTGCGACTATCACAAGGACGTAGCTGCCACAGGCGCTTGCTTTGAATGCGCCAAACCCATTTGTTATAACTGCACCATAGAACTTTTTGGTCAGAAATTCTGCAGCCATCGCTGTGCGTCGCTCTATCTGGGCGAGAATTTGCTCAAGGCGGCAGCCATGCTGCTCGGGGGACTGCTGCACGGCGTGGGTCGTCTTTTTCGATCTGTCACCTCCGCCTCACCCAGAGCGACTGTATCGTGGGTCCTTGGACTCGGACTGGGGATCAGCCTCTTCTTTATCTGGCGCCTTGACGGACAGGTGAAAACACTGCGTACAGCCCCCAGGGCCATCGAGGCTGAAGCAAAGGCCCGGTCCGCGGACATTGCTCCACCACGCATCAAGGCGCCCATTGGCGGCACAGTGACCTCCAACCGCATTGCTGTGATCGGTGAAGCTGAAGAGAATCGCATTGTATCTCTGACGGTGAACGGGGTCTTGAAAGAGGCCATTTTGCCGACAGATGGTAAATTTGAGTTCAAGGATATTCATCTGCACCGTGGAGAGAACAAAATGGAGGTTCGTGCACTCAGCCCCGATGGCCTGGTCTCCACATTGGAGAAGATGACAATCACCTATGCTGATCCGGCCGTCTCTTATCTGGCCAGAAATGTGGTGCGCGGTACGCGGAGCCGCGCCGAGCTGGCCCTGACCTTTGACGGCGGCGCTGAGAACAACGCGGCCCCGGCCATTCTCGATGCGCTCACGGCCAAGGGCGTCAAGGCCACGTTTTTTCTGACCGGTGCATTTATCAGCCGTTTTCCTGGAACTGTGCGCCGCATAGCCAATGAGGGGCATGAAGTAGGCAACCACTCCTGGACACATCCCCATCTGACCAGCTATGCCCAGAATCGCAAACAGGAGACGCTGCCTGAGATGACGGCTGAGCGGCTGACTGAGGAGCTCAAGAAGACCGCCGAGCTCTTTCAAAAGGTCACCGGCAAGCCCATGGCCAAGTTCTGGCGGGCGCCCTTTGGCGAGTATAACACCGAAATTCTGCGCTGGGCAGCCGAGTCCGGGTACAGGCATATCGCCTGGACCCGTGGACGAGGCTGGGCCCACAACGGCGACACCATGGACTGGGTCACCGATACCTCATCCACCATCTATCATACGGCCGATGAGATTGTCGAGAAAGTCATTCAATTTGGCGATGATTCGGAAACCGGGGCCAACGGGGCCGTGCTGCTCATGCACCTGGGCACCAACCGTCACACCGATCAAGTGCATCTCCGGCTTGAAGAGATGATTGATGGGCTGACCGGCCGAGGCATGTCGCCGGTCACTGTCTCTGAGCTGTTGCGCTGAAGCCCGAGGATGTACTGTCGTTAAAAGGCGCGCTTGATGGGCTTTACCAGCGTTATGATACCGCCTTCCTTGAGATGGATCCCCTGGATCTGGTCCGTCACTACAGCGCACCCCCTGACCAGGAAGTGGCCGGGTTTATCGCCGCTGTTCTGGCCCTGGGCCGTTGGGAGCAGATCAAAAAAGTGGTCTCGGCCATGCTGGAGATCATGGGACCGTCGCCTTACGGTTTTGTCTCCTCCTATGATCCCTGGGTGCAGGGCAATCCATTCAGTCATCTCAAACACCGGTTCTATACCGGAGACGATCTGGGGCTGCTGGTGTTTTGGCTGGCGCAGATCATCCGCCGGGCGGGCAGTATTGAAGCGTTTTTCATGTCAGGCGATGACCCCGGTGACGCAACGGTGGGCACGGCACTCTCGCGTTTTGTGCAGGCTGTCAGCGGTCTTGAGACCCGTCCTTTCTACGATGAACTGCCGCCGCCGGGGCGCGGGGCCAGCCACTTTCTCACCGATCCGGCGCGGGGCAGCGCTGCCAAACGGCTCTGTCTCTATCTCCGGTGGATGGTGCGCAGAGACACTCTCGACCTGGGGCTGTGGTCATCCATCAACCCGGCACGGCTGGTGATTCCGTTGGATGTGCATATCACACGCATGGGCAGGCGGTTGGGGCTCACCCGTCGTGCATCACCGGGGTGGCCTATGGCGCTGGAGATCACCGGGGCTTTGCGCCGGCTTGATCCCGCTGATCCCGTGAAATATGACTTTGCCCTGTGCACCTTGGGTAAGATTAATCCCTGTAAACAGCCGGGGGCCTGCGGCGGTTGTCCCATAGGTTCCGGTTGTATAGATTTTACTTCATCCTGAACTCATTCTGAGGTTTTATGCGGCTCTATCGATATGCTATCGTGAATTTTTTGATGGGCGCAGCCTGGCTCTGCGGCCAGTCGGCTTTGGGGCCTGAGGCCGAGGTGCTGATCCGGCGCGGCATTGACCATACCATCATGGCCCGTTTCGATTCGGCCTTTGCGGATTTTGAGACATTGCAGGCCCGTTATCCGGCGCACCCCGTGGGCTGGTTTTATGAAGCGGCCACACTGCAGTCCATGATGATGGATTATGAAACGGACCGCTGGCGTGCGGCATTTTATGCAGCTGCAGATTCGGCAGAACGCCGCGCCCGTGCCTTGCTTGAGCATAATGAAGACGACGCCTGGGCTCAGTTCTACCTGGGCAGCACCTTGAGCTATAAGGGACTGTTTCAGGCCAAGAACGGCAAGGTGGTGGGTGGTTTTGTCAGCGCCAAGAAGGGGCTTCGCCATCTCCGCCGGGCTGTTGAACTGGATAGCACCCTGGCCGACGCCTACCTGGGCCTGGGCAGTTATGATTACTGGTCCGGGGTCTATTACAAGTACCTCCGTTTTCTGCCCTGGATCAAAGACGAGCGGGAGAAGGGCATCGCCCAAATCAAAAAAGCCATCGCTGCGTCGCATTTTTCCTACTGGATTTCGGTGAATACCCTGGGTTGGATCGCCTACAATCAGAAGGATTATGCGCAAGCCATTGAGTGCTTTCAGCGGGGCCTCGCCCACTATCCGGAGAGCCGTTTCTTCCTTTGGGGGCTGGCGGATACCTATTTTAAAATGAAAGATTACAAAGGCGCCATTGGCGCCTACTCCCGGTTGCTGGCTTCGGTGGAGGCGGCGCCTGTGAACAATGGCTATAATGCGGCGCTCTGCCAGGTGCGGCTGGCCCATTGTTTTCAGGTGAGCGGACAACAGGAGCGGGCCTTTCAACTGGCGGAATCGATGCTGTCACAGCCCTATGATAAATCAGTGAAAAAACGCCTGAAAGATGGATTCAAAACTGCAAAAAAAATCCGTCACGACGCCCTGAAGGCTCTGGGACGTATCGAGGTCATCCATGAGTGACGCCCTGTTCACATTGCGAGAGATCGATCTGCGATTTGGGGAGCGGCAGCTGCTGCGCGGCTTTTCAAGAGAGATTCATCACGGCGATAAAATTGTGGTTGAGGGGAAGTCCGGTATTGGCAAGTCCTCGCTCTTGCGGCTGATGATAGGTACGGCCTGTCCAGACAGCGGTGAGATTCGTTATCGTGGAAAGCGGCTCAACCGGCACACAGTCTGGCAGGTGAGACAAGAGGTGGCCATGGTGGATCAGGAACCGGATCTGGGCGATCTCACGGTCAAGGCCCTGTATCTCACGGTGTTGGGGTATAAGGCCAACCGTCATCTGGGTTGGGATGCAGAACAGATCCACCGGGAAATGACATGGCTGGAGCTGCCTGAGAATATACTGACCGAACCGTTTCCCAAACTGTCCGGTGGGGAGAAACAGCGCGTGCTCATCCTTCTGGCGCTTATGTTGAAACGGGATACTTTCTTTTTGGATGAGATCACGGCCGCCCTGGACGGCGGCCTCAAGAAAAAAGTCATCGACCGCTTTCTCAACCATCCTTCATGGACGGTGGTGGCCGTCAGCCACGATCCCGGCTGGGCTGCATCCGGTCGAGCACAGCTCTGGACATTGGAGGCCGTATGAACGGACCGCTGGATATCACGCTGTGGGGCATGGCCGCGGCTGCGCTATTGATCCTCGTCCCGCTGGCAGTGAGCTTCTATCTCAAGCTGGGCCTGACCAGAACCATGCTTTTTTCTGCCCTGCGCATGGCCGTGCAGCTGGTGTTCATGGCCTTTTATCTCAGCTTTCTCTTTAAACTGGACAACCATTGGGTGAACGCCGGCTGGATGGCGGTAATGCTGGCCGTGGCCGCAGGCACAGTAGTGAAACGCAGTGGGCTTTCGGCCCGGCTCTTTGCCCTGCCGGTGTTTGCTTCACTGGTGTTCAGTGTCTCATTGACGCTGCTCTATTTCAATGCGATGATTCTTCACCTGGATCAGGTATTGGCGGCCCGATATTTTTTGGTTATTGGCGGCATGTTGCTGGGCAATTCGTTGCGGGGCAATGTCATTGGCCTCTCCAGTTTTTATCAATCCATCCAACGGAATGAGGCGCGCTACCTGACGCATATCAGCCTGGGCGCCAGCCTCTCAGAGGCCACTGTGCCCTATCTGCGCCAGGCGCTGAAAGCCTCGCTCAATCCCACCATGGCCTCCATGGCCACCATGGGTATTGTCTGGCTGCCGGGTATGATGACCGGTCAGATGCTGGGTGGCACCAATCCTATGGCCGCCATCAAATATCAAGTGGCCATCATGTTTTCGATTTTTATGCTGGGCTGCAGCACCATCTTGCTTTCGATTTTTTTAACGCGAAGGCGCAGTTTTGACGGCTACGGCCGCCTGAAAGCCCATGTGCTGACGCGCGACGAGTCGTAGTTTACAGAGTCAATGGCATTGCTGCTCTTATGATATCAATTGTTGAGAATGGGCTCTATTTGAGAACCGTTAATTTGCGTGAATATTGAAAATCATTTGCCTTCAGTACGGCAATGTAGATGCCGCTGGGCAGGGTTTTGCTGTTCCATTGGATGATATGATGCCCCGCAGTATTTGTACCTTGAGCCACAGTAGCGATGAATTGACCCAGGCAGTCGTACACGGTCAACTTCATGTCGCTGTCAACGGGCAATGAAAAACGGAACGTGGTCGTCGAATTGAAGGGATTGGGATAGTTGGGAAAGAGTATTGGGGTGTCGGGCAATCCGAGATCCAGGTTACTCTCAACAGATACCGTGATGTCCCTTAGATGAAAAACGATTCCCTCCAATACGTCCTCCACATGCAGGCATTGAGCCGCTGTGCTGTCGTGCGTGTCTCCGCAGAATTTTGGGTGAAATAATGGCGTCCATTCCTGCGTGTCGTTGTTGAAGATCTGGCCAGAGGCCCGGATAAAGTAATCGCCGGTATCCAGTCCGCCAAAGCAGTACTGACCGTTGGCCCAGCTTGACCATTGTTCATCCAACATCTGCCAGGTTGTATCGTAGAGCTGCACTTGCGCATTAGAGATAGACTGCCCGTTGTCTTCTCGGAGCACTGTTCCCATGATTAAGCAGCCGGGTTCCAGGATGAAATCAATGCCCGTGGTATCTGATGCCATGCGCAGCGGCGTGGCGTTCGCCCGCTCGGCCACGCTGTTAAACCACTGCTCTTTGTACAGGGGCAGATCACCGGATGGCGTGCCGCAATGACCAGAGGCCCAGACATAGTGGAGCTGAGTGGTCAAGCCGGAAAAATGATACTGCCCGCTGGGGTCTGTCCTCGTCTGGCCCAGGAAGTCATTGTTCTCTCCACGCAGCTCGATATGTGTATCTTTAATGGGAACGCCGTTATCCAGGCGGGTTACCGTCCCTGAGAGAGACAAACCCGTACTCAGCGTAAAGTTGATATCATTGAGACTCGCCGTGAGTTCGAGCACTGCGGCACCGGCCTGATCCGGGGACTCATTGTAGTACTCGGGTCTAAAACACTGCGCGTCCTGAACTCGGCCCGAGGCGAAGACCCGGTAGGATCCCGGCAATAATCCCCCAATAGTGTAGTGACCCCACTCATCGGATGAGGCATCACCTACAAAATTTCCGTCGAGATTGCAGACGCCTATCCAGGCGCCGTTGATGGGGGCGCCTGTGTCCTCACGGGCAACTGTGCCGGAAATCGTCAAACCTTCATCCAGGGTCAAGTCAATCGCATCAATATTTTGATCTACGAGGATAATGGGCGTGGCATCGGTTTTATCCGGTGCTTCCCTGTAGTATTCAGGATTGAATCGTCGTTCGTGATGATCTCCGGTTCTGACCAATCCATCGGTTCCTACATAATAACTGCCGGGTGAGAGACCGAAAAAAGTGTACTGACCTGAGGGGTTGGTCTCCTGCTCTTGAAGAAAGGACCAGTATTCATCATACAAATTGATGGCGGCATTGTAGATGACTGTGCCTCCGTCTTCCCGTGAGACGGTGCCCGAGAGTTGAAGCCCTTCTGACATGGTGAAATTGTAACCCGTTGCATTTTCTGTCAGTGAGATAACGGTGGCATTTTGACGGTTGTATGCTGCTTGGTAGTAAGTGCCGATGAAGGGCTGTGTCTCTTCGTTGTCGCTGGAGATTGTGCCCGTGGCATAGAGGGCATAGTCGCCTGTGAGCAGTCCCCCCAGGGTGTAGGTGCCTTGGGCGTTGGTGTAGATTTCACTGGCCAGATGCCACTGTGTATCGAAGGCCTTAATTTTCATAGCGGCCACAGGCTGGCCGTCATGGGCCTGAGTGGTGGCGCCGGATATGGAGAGGCCTTGGGTGAGCATAAAATCAATGCCTGTGGTTTCGCCGGTAATGTCTAGGGGCACAGCCAGATTTCGGTCGGTTTGATTGGGGTAGTAGACGGTGAGATATTCTTTCTTCCGCGTCATCCAGTTAAAGTTCTGGGTAGTGTATCCGGTAGCGACGATGTAAAAAGTGCCCTCTTTCAAGCCGCCCATCTCGTATCGCCCCTGGGGATTGGTGATTACGGGCTGACCCACCCTTTGTCTTTCCGGGTTGAGGGCCATGACTTCAGCTTCGTTGACAGGCGTGCCGCTCTCCGTGGTGACGCAGCCGGAAACAGTGACGCCTGAGTAGAGATGGAAATCGACATTCTCCAGACCTACGGTGTGGGTAAGATTAATGGCCTGGGCATGGGTTTTATCCGCCGCATCCGGGTAGTACTGGGGGAGAAAGAGGCTGCCGCCGTCTGTGCCCAGATAGTAGCGGCCTGGGGGGAGTTGACCAAAATAGTACCAGTCTATTTCAGGGAAACCAAAGGCTTTGATCTCATTCCAATCCATATCGTAAAGACGGACGGATGGCTCATAAACGGAGGCACCGTTCGAGGCGCGTTTGATATTGCCCATGATGTAGCAACCTGACAATGTAAAATTGATATCGGCCTGTGTGCCGTTTATTGAAAGCAGTGTGGCGGTTGACATGTCAGAGGCTTCAGGATAATATTCATCGTTATAGAGTTGTTTTGCATCGGCGTATATACCGCTGTATCCCTCTGCCCATACAAAATATTCGCCCGGCTGAATACCACCGACAGAGTAGCTGCCGTCGGCCGCTGAACGGCTGTTAATATTGACCACCCATTGTCCCTGTGCATTGGAGAGGTTGACTACCAGGTTGTCAAGCGGTTCACCAGTGAGCTCATGGGTGATGGTGCCACTGACCTGGCCGCCTCGGTGCAAGGCAATCTCAATGCCTGTGATGCTCTCTTCAATGTGAATGGTGCTTGCCTTTGCTCTGGTGAGTACGCTGGGGTAGTAGGTGTCCAGCCCCACGGAGTGATGCTGCGGTGTGAACATGAAGGCAATGCCCTGGGCCCAGACATAGTATTCACCAGGGTCGCCCACGTCGGTGATGATGAAGTGTCCGTTGATGTCGGTATTGAATGGATCAAACACTATACCGGTTTCCTGACTGACCACATGCACGGCGACGCCGACCACCGGTGTGCCGTCGTCTGCCATGATGACCGTGCCGCTTACGGTTTGGGCGCTGAGGGCCAGCGGGGCCATTATAATCAAGGCGATGCAGAGGCGGGCCATACGACGGAAAATAGAAGAGTACATTTTCATTTCAGACTCCTTTAGAGCGTTCAATTTTAGGGTAGGAGGGCAGCATCGTCATTCTTTGTTTTGGAGAGGGACGGGGGCAGAACGTGTGGTGGTTGAGTCTGTGGTATTTAACGTTTGAAAGTAGCGGTAGCAGTCAGGGCTGGATAGAGGGCAGGACGATGTCGAGGCAGATAAAAGAATGAGCGGAAGGGCGGTGCGCGATTGCCGCTCCGGCTTTGGGGGGGGCGTACTGTCTGGTGTGTGGTACCACCTCACGACAGGGCATGGGAGAGCCTGTATTTTATTGTTGGATGATAAAAAAAGATAAAAAAATGATCTCACTATGTCAATGGGCATTCTAAATGTGTTGCACAGTATTTCTGAAGCCGGCTGTGCTTTGTCGCCTGAATTTTTCTTGAAAGATGTTTGACCGCACGCCTTTTCAGACGTATCATGTTTGAGACGCCACGCTGTATGATGATGAGGGGGGTATGTCCATCCAATCTCAAAATACGGATCAGTTGATTCAGCAGAGCCAACAAGGCGACACAGCCGCTTTCGGCCTCTTGATGCAGCGGCATCAGGATTACGCTTTTCGTCTGGCTTATAGGCTGCTGGGCTGCGGTGAAGAGAGCCGCGATGTGGTGCAGGAGAGTTTCATCCGCGTGTGGCAGCATCTGGCCCGGTTCCGGAAAAATCATCGCTTCACCACCTGGCTTTACCGCATTGTGGTCAACCTGGCCACAGACCGGCTCAGGCAGCGCCAACGCCGGCGCGCCATGTCTCTGGAGCACGCCCCTGAACTGCCCGATACCGCGGCATCGGCGGATGTTGTGATGGAGCGGCGCGAGGCGGCTATGCACATCGAAACCCTGGCGGCAACGCTTCCGGAAAAGCAGCGGCTGGTCTTTGTCCTGCGTGATCTGGAGGATTGCAGTGTGGAAGAGACGGCCAGGATTTTGGGGATCGGTAAGGGCGCAGTGAAGTCGCATCTTTACCTGGCCCGAAAGAGAATTCGTGAAGCTTGGGAGGATGGTCATGTTTAGCCGGCATCGTCATTTTGAGAAATGGCTGCATCTCTATCGCGAAGGCGAACTGTCGCCCGGGCAGACCCGCAGGCTGGAACGTCATCTGGCCGGCTGCGCTGCCTGTCGGGCGCAAAAGGAGACCCTCGTACAAATGGCGTCGATGGCGGCAGAGGCGAGAGGAATATCGCCGGCATTACCCCATGGCGCCCTGCTGACACAGTCCGTGCTTCATCGCCTGGCTGACGCCACGCCGGCCCCTGACTTCTGGGCACGCCTGGCCGCCCCGGGAATCAGGCTGGCTGCGGCGGCCGTGCTCATCGTCATCATGGGCGGCTATCTCATCCAGGAGGGAGGCGACCAGCGACGCCTGACGGCCCTGGCGCAGCGGAATCGTCAATCTCAGGTGCTCTTTACCCGTAGCGGGCCATCAGCATCGCAACGATTTCATCGGGTCAAATCCATTGTGCAGCAATCCATCGGAGAGAGCAGCCCCGTCACCGCTTCTATTGGCCGTCTGTTGGGCGGATCTGACCGTCGCCAGTATCGACTCAGTCTATCCCGGCGCGCCCGCTTGAGGGCGGCGTATTCCCGCATGCAGCAATCCGGCAATTTACGCTAAGGAGGTCATCATGAAGAGCCATCGAAATTTGTTTTTTTTACTGAGTACGGCGTTGATGGTGCTGCTGGCCGGCTGTAAAGAGATTACCACGACCACCGTTGTCCATCAAGACGGTTCAGTCACACGGATGATAGAAGTCCCCGGCGATTCCAGCATTGCCAATAATGTGGCCTACCCCATTCCACAGGCAGAGGGCTGGGAGCGTGTGCATCACAGCAAAGAAGTGAATGGCGAGGAGAAGCCCTTCTGGACGATGAAGAAGCGCTACACCGATTTCTTTGAGATGCTCGATGAGATGGCGGCCATTGCCGCAAAGCCCCGGCGTATCCGCCTCTCCACGGACATGGCCAAGAAAGTGCGATGGTTTTACACCTATTATCGCTACAGTGAAACCGTGGGCTCCTATAATCGTTTTTCTGTATCGGTGACCGATTTTGTCACCCGCGAAGAGCTGGCCATGATGGCGGCCAAGGATTCCACAATGGATGAGTCTGTGATCAAGGAGATTGAGGCCAAGTATGAACGCTGGCAGGCCCATGCCGTGCTGGAGGTGTTCTATCAGGCGATGAAATCCGAAGCACTGGCGCAGGATGGGGCCAGATTGACGGCCGCAGACTTTGAGTCACACAAGGATGTTTTTTTTGGCGATATGTACCGGGCTGTGGACGTGGGTAACCTGGATGTGGAGACCTTTGTACGCTCGGCATCGGCATCCATGGAGGCGCCGGAACTGCTTGGGCTTGAAGAGAAGATGCGTCCGGTGTGGGCGGATATCGAGTCACGCCTGGCCTTCATGCACAGCGTGGAGGAGGACAGTTATATCTTCAAGGTGGAGATGCCGGGTCTTATCGTAGAAACCAATGCCGACGGTATTGAAGGCAACAGGGTTTTTTGGAACGTGCATCACTCACAATTTTTGAATGAAGACTATGTGATGGAAGTGACATCACGCGTGGCCAACCGCTGGGCTTTAGTGGTCACCGGGCTGATCGCACTGTTGGCGTTGATGGTGCTCATCGTCCCGCTGTTGAGAAAACGGCGTTGATTGATCGAGGCCTGTTAACCCCCGCCGGGTATCTCTGCAATGGGATACCCGGCGGGGGTTTTTTATTGATCGGCCAGTTGGGCTTTTGAAGGCTTGATGCGCCGCCAGAAGAGGGCTGCCGGGTCCATCTGAAGCATCTTTTTTAGCAATTTGCCCAACACCCAAAGTATGAGCAGCGGAATGATCAGTGTTTTCAAGGCAAAGATCACAATGAGATCGATGATTTTGTCAATCAGTCCGGTCACCGAGGTTTTGAGCAGGCTGATGCGTCGTTCCAGTTGTGCGGCCTGGCCAATATTTTGAAAGAACTGTTTGATCTTTCCGGCGAGTGTGGTTTCGTCCGCCTCGTATGGCATCGCCTCCGGCGCCTCGGCCTCTCCGGCCGCCATAGAGAGTGAGAGCGTGGCCTTGTCGGCGGTCTCGTTGAGAAAGAGCCGGTCAATGCGGTCTGTGGCCAGGGCGGTCACAGGCAGCAGGTAGCGCAGCGCCAGTGCGGACATGAGCAGTCGAACTGCTGTGGCTGAAGCGCTGCCGTATCGCCTGGGCCATAGCGCCGCGCCCAGTCCCAGAAGGGCGGCCAGGGGCAGGAGCAGACGCATGCCGGCCCAACTGAAAACCGTCAGTAGAATTTTCTGAACGCCCAGACTGGTGGCGGCAGCGAGAACCACCCAACTAAACCTTTCGATGAGGTCGTTCAAGGGGTCCAATATCTCTCCTGCGGCCACGCGCACGCCCACACCGGCGGGGCTGACGGCCACATCGCTGCCCTGCACCACGGAGATCACGGCATTGAGTCCACGGGCGGCTGCGTATGTGCCCAGGGCGTGGGTCAGTGTTCTGTTGTAATAGTGCTGAGCGCCTTGGTCAACACGGGCCAGGGGCGTCCGGGCCACCCCCCGGTCCAACCAGCCTGCGCCGGCGCTTACGCCAATAGCAATCCAGAGGAGGGGGGTCAAAAAGCGTTGGCATTTCATGGATTATAACCTCCTGTTCCCATTCCAGCAGTGCCTTCTTCAGGGGAAGACCCCCGCCGAAACCGGTGAGACTGCCATCGGCGCCGATGATGCGGTGGCAGGGGATGATGAGGGGCACGGGGTTGGCGTGGTTGGCGCCACCCACGGCGCGTACGGCCTTGGGGTTGTCAATGGCATCAGCGATCCAGCCGTAGCTTCGTGTTTGACCGAATGGGACTTTTGACAACGCCTGCCACACCTGCATCTGAAAGGGGGTGCCTTGCAGGTCGAGCTGAACATCAAAGGCCTGCCTACGTCCGTTAAAATATTCATGCAGCTGGTCAATATGATATTGATGGGGTTCTCCGTCTTCAACCAGTGTGCCGTCCCATTCGGCTTTCAATTCGGCCATGGCCGCATCCAGTTGTTCTCTGGGAAGCATGAGCCGGGCCAATCCTCTGTCTGTTGCACCCAGAATCAGGGGGCCTGCAGGCGATTCCCAAATTGTATATAGAAGTGTATTGGACATGGCTCACTCCGGATCTCATGAATTTTGTATATTTAATAATATAGCCAATGCACTCTGAGTAGGCAAGATAAGAAAATTGCATTGTGGATTTTGCCCTTGCGCAAATGCACTTTGACGTTTAAACTACATGCTGTCCCTTTATCAAGCCAAGGAGTTTATGAGATGTCTAACCCAGTGACAGAGCTGTATGCCATTCAGGCCAAGGAGATCATCAAGGCCTTTGAGAAACGAAATATTACTGGATATTATTATTCTACGGCATCTGAGGCGGTGTCGGCCATTCAGAAGATGATACCTGAGCACGCCCTTGTGGGGCTGGGGGGATCGGTGTCCATTATCCAGTCCGGGTTGGTGGACGCGCTTCGGCAGATGGATGTGCGTCTGCTCGATCGTTACAGGGAAGGTGTGAGCAAGGAAGCCGTGGCGGCCATGCGGCACGAGGGACTTCAGAGCGATGTGTTCATCGCCTCAAGCAATGCGGTCACCGCCGATGGCAAACTGGTGAATATTGACGGCAGCGGCAACCGCGTGGCGGCCATGATCTTTGGCCCCAAGAAGGTGATTCTGCTGGCGGGGATGAACAAAGTGGCCCCCGATGTGGAGACGGCCCTCAAGCGGGTGAAGAACGTGGCCACGCCGCCCAATGCCCGGCGCGTGGGCGTGGAAACGCCGTGCAGTGTGAAGGGCTTCTGTCAGGACCCCCACTGCCGTGTGCCGAATCGCATCTGCATGCAGGTGGTGATCACCGAGGCCAGCATGATGCCGGATCGGCTTCATGTGGTGTTGGTGGGGGAGGCGCTGGGGTTTTAATGGCCCAGGGGCACAGCCTCGGGGCTATCAAAGTGTCGGTCCTGGAGATAAAAGAGGGGCGTCCATAGTGGACGCCCCTCTGTGGTTTCGATTTTTATTGTTCGCCTATTTCCGCCGGTTGAGGCGGGCCACCACTTCCACATGTCCGGTGTGTGGGAACATGTCCACAGGCTGAATCAGATCCACCACGTACTGCTTCTCGCAGAGCACGGCCAGGTCGCGGGCCAGGATGGAGGGGTTGCAGGAGACGTAGACCACGGTGGGCGCATTCAAAGCCATGAGATGCTGAATGGTCTTGGGATGCGTGCCGCCGCGGGGCGGGTCCAGTATGGCCACATGGGGCGCGCCGTATTTTGCTTCCAGCTTGTCACGCTGTTTGATGGCGTCTTTCATGTCGCCCACGCGGAAATCAATGTTCTCCAGACCGTTGATCTCGGCGTTGTGCCGGGCGTCTTCAATGGCCTCGGGGATGACCTCAATGCCCAGCACGTTCTTGGCGTGGTCGGCCAGGTAGATGCCAATGGCGCCGGTGCCGCAGTAGAGGTCGTAAACCGTCTCTTCTCCAGTGAGCTCGGCGGCTTCGGCAATGGCTTTAAAGAGCGTCTCGGTCTGATAGGAGTTGGTCTGAAAGAAGGCGTTGGGCGAGATCTCAAAGACCTTGTCGCCAATTTTTTCAGTGATCTTACCGCTGCCGATGAGTACGCGCGCTGACTCGGCAAAGGCGGCCTGGGCCAGTTTGTCTGTAACGCTGTGCAGCATTGTTGTAACTTCAGGATGCTTTTCAGTAATGATGGCAGCCAACTCGTCAATGGCGGCATCGCCCTGCTCGCCAAACTGCGTGGAGGTGACCACATTGACCATGAGTTCGCCGGTGAGCTGTCCGGCGCGCAGTACAAGGAAGCGCCAGAAGCCTTTGTGGGTTTTGAGGTCATAGGCCCAGAGTTTGTCCGGTTTTTTGGACTGGGCAAAGGCGTTAACCGTCTCCAGCACATCGTTGGCCGCATCGGTTTGCAGCAGGCAGCGATCAATCTGAAGTACTTTGTCAAAGCGGCGGGGCACATGCAGACCCAGGGCCCAGTTGTCGGGCACAGAACCGTCTTCATCCTCTATGGTCCAGCGTTTGTTGGAGAAACTGAACTCCATCTTGTTGCGGTAGCCGTAGCGCTTGTCCGCGTGGATCGTCGGTTGTACGGGCACACCGGTGAGCCCCCCCAGCCTGTCTATGAGCTCGGCCACCTGCTGTGTCTTGGCCTGGGCCTGGGCCGCATAGTCGTAATGCTGAAGCTGACACCCGCCACAGAGCCCAAAGTAGGGGCAGGGGGCATCAACCTGATCAGGTGACGGTGTGATGACTTCCTTGATGAAGGCTTCACCGTAGCGGCGTTTCTTACGTCTCGCCTGGGCTGTGACATGTTGGCCCGGCAGCCCCTTGTCCACAAACCAGACAAAGTCATCTTTACGCGCCACACCTTTGCCGCCATAGGCCAGTTTCTCCACCTCGAGATCCAGGATCAGCGGCGGACGTTTTGGTTTTTTTACTTCTGACATGATTTTCCTTTTGATAAGTGCCCTGTTTTACCCTGTTCCGAGCGTTGAACGGCGGATTGGGGCCGCTTAATCTACGGAGCGCCAGTGTGAAATGCAAGGATAAAGTCGGGAACCGGCGCGGTGCACCGTCGTTTATCATTGATTTGGAGGACTTGATTGATTATTTTATTTCATGCATAATTAATATAGAGGGGGTGCTATGCTGAAACCTGTCTTTGTATTGACTTTTTTATTGGCTGTATCGCTGAATGCTCAGGCGCCGTTGGTGACCGATCGCCCCGATTTTACCGAGAGTGCCATTGTCATCCCAATAAAGAGTCTGCAGATTGAGTCCGGCCTGGAATGGGCGGTGTTTGATCCCAATTCCGTGTTCACCTATCCCAATACCTTGCTTCGATTCGGTCTCTCTGATCGCTTTGAGCTGCGCCTGGAGGTGCCGGGATGGTCAAAATGGGAATCGGCTTCCGCGCAGTTTGAGGATTTGGGAATTGGTTTCAAGTGGCAGCTCACCCCCGGCGATGCAGTGGTGCCTGCGGCCATATTACTGCACACAGTGCTGCCCGTGGGCAATGAAACGGTGCGTGGAGAGGCCGGTGATTTCAATTTCCTCTACGCAGGCGCCTATGATTTCACTGATCGGCTGGGGTTGAGCTGGAACCTGGGCGTGTCTCTGACAGAGGTCGATGAAAAACGCCAATGGGGACAGCGATACTCTGTGGCCCTGGGCATTGGCTTGTCTGAGCGGTTCGCCTGTTATCTGGAGACCATGGGCGAAGTCGATCATAACGGCCACTGGGCGCCCCTTCTGGATGGCGGGGTGACTCTCGCCCTGTCGGCATTTTCTCAGCTTGATGCCTACATAGGATTCGGCCTCACAGAACACGCGCCTGATCTGGTGGTCGGTGCAGGATATTCAGTAAGGCTCTTTCACTGACCTTGCTTTTATTGATAGAAAAGCCACTGTCGTTTCAGTGGCTTTTTTGGTAGCTTAACTTTTTTCTGTGGGAAATGTCACAATGAAATGGGTGCCTTGTCCCGGTTCTGACTGTATCTTTATCTCTCCTCCATGGAGATCGACAAATTCTTTACAGAGTACCAGTCCCAGGCCTGTACCGCGTTCATTCTCCGTTCCCCGTGTGGAGACGCGCTTGTCAATTTGAAAGAGATTCTTCATTGTCATTGAATTCATTCCCACACCGGTGTCCCGAATTTCAAGCTCCAGCCACTTCTCTGATTCCGCAGCACAGACAACCACTTCACCGCCGCTGTGTGTAAATTTGATGGCATTGGAGATGAGATTGCGCAGCACGGCTTCCACCATCTGCCTGTCGGCATATATTTTGATCGGGTTCTCAATGGCGCTGGCCAGGAGCACGCCCTTGGCATTTGCCATGCTGTATGCCTGCTGCAGTACCCTGTCCACCATTGGTCCTAGGTAATGGTTGTTGCGTTGGAAGTGAAGCGTGCCTGTCTGGCACTGCGACCATTCCAGCAGATTTTCCAGAAGATCGGCTGTAATTGCGACACCTTCCTTCAAGTCCCGTGTCATTTCAACAATCTCGCTGGGCGTAAAGTCCGCGGCATGTTTCTCCATGAGGCGGATATAGCTGGATAGCGTTTGAAAGGGATGGCGGAGATCATGGGCAATAATTGAAAAGAAACGATCTTTATTGGCGTTGGCACGCTCCAGTTCAGCCTGTTGGCGGACCAGCCGTTTTTGGGTGCGCCGCAAGGTGTAGACGAGTGCAGAGAGGAGAATGAGAGGGATTGATGAGGTCAAGATGATGATGAGTTGACGCTGAATGCGCCGGGACTGGGCTTGTGCCACAATCAATTCCCTGGGGGAGGGTGTCTCCCCGTCCATCATCTGGGTGGGATGGGTGATTTGTGCAGCAGCACAGGAGTGACCGGCCGGATGACAGATGCAGACGGCAAAACCGAGACAGATGATGCGCAGAAAAAAAAGATGATCGTTTTTCATAATAGAGGGGGCTCATTATTAGGGTGTCAGGATTGTCGACTCATTTTTTACATGGTAGCTGAACATAGAAGCGGGCACCGTTTTTTGGTTCGCTCTCAGCCCAGATACGGCCGCCATGTTGGCGAACAAATTCTTTGCAGAGTATCAAGCCCAGGCCGCTGCCCCGTTCCTGAGCGGTCCCGCCTTTATTAGTTCTGACATCCAGCCTGAATAGGTTGCCAAGGTCACCGGCCGAAAGGCCCACACCATCGTCCTGCACCATTAATAAGAGCTGCTTAGGGGTCTTTGTGCAACGCACGGTAATTCTTCCGCCTTGATGGGTGAATTTTATGGCGTTGATAATGAGATTGCGCAATACACTTTCCATCATGGCGTTGTCTACGCAGGCGGTCAGATCAGCGGGAATGTCACTGATAATCTGAATGGACTTGGAAGTGGCCATGGGTGTGATCTGTGTCACTACAGACTCATAAATATGGATGAGTTGTTGCGGCTTTGGGTTGAAGGGGAGAGTGCCAGTTTGCGATTTGGCCCATTTTAGCAGATTTTCGAGCAGGCCGCTGGTGGCGGTGATGCCCTGACGCAGTTCATGCGTCATCTCCAGAATTTCATTGGGGGAGAAGGTGGAGGCGTGATGCTCCATGAGCCGCACATAGCTGGTCAAAGTCTGAAAAGGGTGCCTGAGGTCGTGGGCGATAATAGAAAAAAACCGATCCTTAACTGTATTCATCCTCTCAAGTGCTTTTCTGCTGTGCTCCGTTTCGCGTTTGGATTTGCGTAGCCCCCAAAAAGCCGCGGCGCCAATGGCCAGAAGCAGCATGCTCAACGCGATGATGATGCGCTGTTTGATAATGAGTCGATGCTGTGACTGCGCGGTGAGTTCCTGACGTTGTTGCTTCAGATCCAGCTCATGTTGTGTGGTAAGTTCAGCGCGACGGTGGGCCGACTGCTCGGAATAGAGACTGTCCTTTAGCCTGTTGACGGCTTCGAGGTGGGCAATAATTTCTGTTTGTGCATTCTGTCGCTTGTAGAATACCAGGCAGGCCTGATGACACTCCAGCTGCATCCCTTTATGTTGTTGCGTCTGGCTGATCTCCAGCGCCATCTTCAAGGCCTTTTCTGCGGCTTTGGGTATACCCTTGCGGGTCATAAGCCGGCCCAGATTGAGGTAGGCTGAAGCAAGCCGTATATTGCCGCTTTCCTGAAGCAGCGCAATCGCTTCGAGCAGGTTTGATTCAGCCGTTTCAAATTTTTCCTGTTGTATGGCAATATTTCCGAGGCTGATCAGGGCGTTGGCCGAGTAGCGTTTGTCCTGGCGTGCCCGCGCGGTGCGTAGCGTGGTCATCAAGTGGTGGCGGGCCTGATCGGTTTCTCCGCGATCCATGAGCAGAAGGCCGATATTGTAGTTGATTGAAGAAATCAGCTGATCGATGTTGTGGGTCTCGGCCAGTGTGAGCCCTGCGCGGTAGTAAAATTTCGCATTGGCTGTGTCGCGCATCATTATGTAGAGCGCACCGAGATTGTTGTAAAGGTTGGCAATTCGAAGCGGTTTCTTCAGGGCCTTGAACAAGGCCAGGGCCTCTATTGAATTTAAGAGTGCCTCATCGTAATTGCCAATGCTGGTGTAGAGCATGCCCAGTGAATGCAGGGCGCGGCCGAGAAACAGGCTGTCTTTGTTCTGAACGGCCCACACCTTGCTCGCCATGTAGTGGACTTGAGCTTGGGCATAGTCAGATTTTGCCCAGTAGTTGACGCCAAGTGCAAGATGGATTTTGCCTATGATTGAATCTAGATGGGCGGCCTTGGCTGCATTCAGCGCCTGGTGGCCAATGATGAGCCCAGAATCGGGGTTGGCGTTCCAGTAACGTTTGGCCTGGCGGGTCATTTTGAGAATATGTTGGGCACTTTGGATCTTGAAAGGTGCGTGTGGCTTATTCTGCCGTATTGCTTGTTGTGTGAAAAGCGGTGTGGGTAGCGCGGTGGTTGTCGCAAAGATCACGACATACAAAAGGGGAATACGGCAAATAGTCATCAATGAAACCCTCCCTCTTCTTGTGGCAGTCTGATGATGAATCGGCTGCCTCTGTCTTTTTCACTCTCAGCCCAGATCCGACCGCCGTGCTGGTGAATGAATTCCATACAGAGAATGAGTCCGAGTCCGCTGCCCCGTTCCTGGGCCGTGCCGTCGGTGGTCATCTTGGTGTCCAGCCTGAATATTTTGTCGCGTGTTTTTGCTGACATGCCCACGCCGTTGTCTGAGACAATGATTTCAATCTCCTCGCCAAGTCGATGGGCGCTTACTTCTACAGTTCCTTTCGGATGAGTGAATTTAATGGCATTGGAAATCAGATTGCGCAGCACTGTGGCCAGCATATTCGGGTCGCCAGTGAACGTCAGTTGTGGCTCCAGTTTCAACGTCACTGAGATGTGCTTCATCAAAGCTGCGGTTTGCATGACATCCATGACCGTGCTGAACAAGGTCTCTGTGTCGATGTCTACCGGTTCAAAGACGATGCCCCCGGTCTGCGCGCGTGACCATTGAAGTAGATTCTCGAGTAGCGCCATGGTGGTATCTGCCTTGGCGCGAAGCTCCTGTGTGAGTTCGAGAATATCCTCTTTGGAGTATTGATCGGCACGCTGGTCCACCAGTTTTAAAAAGCTGACAATGGTGCTGAAGGGGCTGCGCAGGTCATGGGCAATGATAGAGAAGAATCTGTCTTTGGCGGCCAATGTGGTTTTTAATGCATCGCGCGTGTCTTTCAGGGTGAGATGGGTCTTGACCCTGGCCAACAGCTCTGTGCCATTAAATGGTTTTGTAATATAGTCGACAGCCCCCAGTTCAAAGCCGCGGACAATATCTTCAGTCTCTGTTTTTGCAGTGAGAAAGATGACTGGAATGTCACGCGTTGATTCATCCTTTTTCAGTGCCTCACAGACATCAAAACCTGAGAGCCCAGGCATCATAATATCCAGGAGTATCAAGTCGGGATATACTTCTTTGACCCGTTCGAGCGCCTCCTGGCCGTGTGTCGCCACTGCCAGATGATAGGTTTGCTTTTTAAGGATATTGCCTAAAACCTGTAGGTTTCTCGGCGTATCGTCCACCAGAAGAATCAACGGGCGCGGGGTGTTGATGGCTTTGTCATCGTGGATCATTTTAATTCTCCTTGTCTTCTGTATGGAGCTGGTCAATCAGACCGGGCAGAATATCAAGTGTTCCTGGGAGATGATCCATGTCAAAGTTACGGACTTGGTCCGCCACTTGTTCTGCGTAGGCTTCCAGGAAGGGGGCTTTATGCGATTCTGCTATATTTTTTAGAATTACTGACAACTTTTCTATTGTACTGAAAATGAATGTTTTTTGTATTTCCTGCCAGAGTGGCAGGGCCTGGTTTTCCAGCTGAGCTGCCAGGGCGTCTCCACGGTGTGCATGTACAGCCATCCAATGCTGAGGTGTTTCCATTGTTGCGGTTTTCCCTGCTTCGGGCAGGGCGGGGGAAGATTGACGGTGTGGAAGGAATTGTGCCAACACCGTCTCCAGCGCCTGGCGGCTCACCGGTTTACCCAGTAAATCATCAAAGCCTGCTGCTTCACATCGCTTTTGCGTCTCCTGAAGGGTGGTGGCTGTTAAGGCGATGACCGGGATCCCGGCAGTTGACTTCCGGGCTTTTAACCGGGTGATGGCTGCAAAACCATCCATCTCCGGCATTTTTAAATCCATGAGTATGCAATCCGGTTGGTGTTTTTGGGCCAGAAGTACGGCCTCTTTGCCTGAGGCAGCCTGGATGACTTCAATGGGGTGGTTCTCAAAGTATGTGATCAGGAGTTCACGGTTTATGGGAATGTCATCGACGATCAGTACTTTGGCGCGATTGAACGTTCTTTCAGATGCCGGGCCTGTCTCAGATTCAATTTGGGGGGTCAGGTCAGCCACCTCTACCTCTTTGAGCTGTACAACAAAGGTGCTTCCCCTGCCAAGACGGCTCTCTACAGTGATGTGGCCGTGCATGATCTCCACCAGTCGTTTGGTGATGGCCAGACCCAGGCCTGTGCCGCCGTATTGGGCTGCACTCTGCCCGCTTCTCTGCCGAAAGGCTTCAAATATTATTTTTTGTTGGCTTTTCGGGATGCCAATGCCGCTGTCACTGACGGCGATACGCAGATTTATCTGGTCTCGTTCTTTCTTTGAGGAGACGATCTGGGCGGAGACGGTGATCTGTCCTTTTTCGGTGAATTTAACGGCATTGCCCACAAGGTTCAAAAGGATCTGCCTGACCCTTACTGCATCAAGCAGCAGCGATTCGGGCAGTTCGGGATCTATTTCGATTGATAGTGTGACATCTTTCGATTCCAGCTTCCATGAGAATATTTGCAGAATTTCATGGAAAAGTGTCTTGAGGTGTGTGGGTTGTTTCTGAATTTCCATTTTACCAGCCTCGATCTTGGAGAGATCGAGAATGTCATTGATAAGGCTGAGAAGCGTCTTTCCACTGGCCTGGATGTTTTCAAGATAATGGCGCAGATCGGGCTGCTCCACGCGAGAGGCCATGATCTCTGTGAAACCCAGTATGGCATTCATCGGTGTACGGATTTCGTGGCTCATGCTGGCCAGGAAGATCGATTTGGCCTCATTGGCCTCTTTTGCTATCTGCATGGCCCGTCTGAGGTCGTCTTCTGATTTAATCCGGTCAGTGATGTCAAGCATCACGCCGACCAGCCCCGCCACAGCCCCATCCACTTTATGGTAAACAGCCTTGCTGAAAATGACTGAGTGTTCTTTTCCGTCAGCGTATCGAATTCGACTTTCATAGCGCTGGTATCCACCACTTTTAAACAGTTCCAGGTCTGCCTGGAGATAGATATCTGCCAGATGCCGTGGAGAGAGGTCATAAACCGTTTTACCGATCATGTCCTCCCGGTGAACGCCCAGAGCATCCTCAAAAGCCTTGTTGCATCCCAGATAATCGCCCGTTGTGTTCTTATAGTAAATGGGGCTGGGAATGGTATCCATCAGGGTTTGCAGGAATTGGAACTGTTCTTTTCTCAGCGTTTCTTCCCGTCTTCTTTCTGTGACGTCTGAATAAACGGCTGCAAATTGGTTCTTTTCGGGGCTGAAGGCGGTGATGTCAAAGGTCTTCTCAAAAACGGGAGAGTATCCCTCAAAATGAATCGGCTCCCCGGTGAGGGCGACGCGGCCGAACTCAGCCAGCCATATGGGCTCGATTTCAGGGACGATTTCGCGCATGGTCTTGCCAATGAAATAACTGCGTTTGACGCCAAATTTTTCTTCAAAGGCTGGATTCATATCCAGGTGTCTGTAGTCTGTGGCCTCCCCCTTTTCATTGGTCACAATTTCATAAACGGCAAAGCTTTCATGCATGCGGTCAAAGATCAGGCGGTAACGTCTCTCACTCTCGGCCAGGGCTGCTTCCGCGCGTTTCCGCTCACTGATGTCCCGGATTACGGAGAGCAGTGTGTATTGGCCCCTGTCGGTGAAACGGTGGTTGCTGAGTTCAATGGGGATTTGATGCCCCGCACCATTGATAAAGCGGCTTTCAAAGAAGCTCCTCTCCACACCAAGAGGAAAGAGTGTATCTGTCTTTTCAAAGAGATCTTCAGGCTTCTGCAACAATAATTGATCCCGGGTATAGCCCAGGAGATTGCAGGCAACGTCATTGATTTCTGAGATCTCTTGGGGACGTCCCTCTGAGTCACAGTGAAAGGCCAGCACCGCGTCGTTGCCACTGTTGAAGAGCATTTCGTAGCGTTTGCGGTTTTCTTCGTTGATTTCAAGATAGTGGCGCCTGAGAATATCTTTGGCAATCATTTCACTGACCACCTGCAACATGCGAATGTCTTCCTGTTTCCAGGTTCTGGGCCCCTCTGTCTCGTCAAAGCCGATGAATCCGATGAGGCGTTTTCCCATTCTGACAGAGATGCTTAGCATGGCTGTGATGCCATTCCCGGTGAATGCTTCTTTCTCTGCTGCGGCCTCCTGGGGGAGATCGCTCATGGCATTCACAATGATGGTCTCAGACTGACGCACCTGAGAAATCCACCATTTGAAATTGTCGACTTCGAAGCGCTGATACTGATTGATGTGGGCTTCGATACCGGGGGCACACCATTCATGGGTGTTGTTGACATAACCCTTTTCATGATCCATCCTGAAGAGATAGGCGCGTTTCACATTGATGGATTCTCCTACTATGCCTAGGATTTCTGTGTAATCCACCTGGTCTGAGGAGACAAAGAGCCTGGAAGTCTGGGCGACGGTTTCCTGTACTTTTAGGTGATAGTTTACCTGCTTTTCAGCGTGGATACGGTCTGTAACGTTATTAAAGATCAACACCAATTCACCTGTCGGCAGCTGGTAGATAGAGGTTTGGAACCAACCCGCCATATTGGTGTCTGAATAGTAGCCTGCGGTGTTCTGGTGATCGCCGCCATTCTGCCAGATTTCCTGTAACCGCGAGAACAGGCCGTGAACAATGGCGCCTGGAAAGTGCTTGAGCAGGCTCTGGTTGATAACACGGCGGCGATGGGTATGAATAAACTGTTCGGCGGCTGTATTGAGATCTCGGATGATGAAGTCCTGCCCATTGTCCACGGCTTCCAAAATGGCCACACCGCTATTCATGTGTCCCACCAGTTCGCGGAAACGGCGTTCACTGGTTGAGATGGCCTCTTCCTGTCGTTTCCGATCTGAGATGTCCCTTAATATACCGACAGCGTGCCAGCCCTGACGCAGGCGCACGGCTGAAACGGAGAGCTCGACTGGCAGGTGCTGTCCTGTCCTGTCAATGGCTTCCAGCTCCAATGTACGGCCCAATGCCCCCCCCTCACCGGTACTGCTGAAGTGACGTAATCCGGCTTTGGCTTTTTCTAAAAAGTCGGTGGGGGCCAGCAGATCATGGAGGTCCAGGCCCAGGACATCGTTTTCTGTATACCCCAGAATACGTTCAGCGGCTTCATTCCAGAATGTGATTTGACCCTCGCTGTTGATCATGAGAATGGCGTCATGGGCCGATTGGCTGATGGCCTTGAACTTCCCTTCGCTCTCCTCCAGTTCGGTTTGAGAACTGCGGAGCTGTACATTGAGGCCCAGTATCTTGACAGTCACAATAGAGAGTCCGGCAATGAGCAGGGCAATAACGGCTATCCAGTATCCAAATCGCTTAAACAGCGAGTAGATCGTGATCTCTCCGTAATGTTCATAGGGTGGGAGGCGCAGCTCTCTCAAACAGTCGTGAACCGGTTGATAGTTCAGCGGTACGGTCCATCCGGCAATGCCGGCGGCATAGGCGGCTGGGTGGTCAGATTCCATGGCCAGCAATTTTGAAGCCACTTCCTTGGCCCTGTACTCGGGGACATGGCCCACCCGTGCGATAGGCCACTCCGGATAGAGTTCCGTTGAGTGAATGAAGGGGAAGTTGGGGGCGGATTCAGGGGCTGCAATGTATTTGAAATCATTGATCTGCAATTGACCGTACATCGCCATACCCTCAATGTATTGCGTGCGAATGCATCCTGCATCCACACGCCCCGACAGAACAGCGGCAATGACACTGTCGACACTGTTGGCAAAGTGAAGTTTTTTCAGATCTTTATGCGGGTTGAGGCCCTGTTCAAGCATGGCGCGCCAGGTCATAATCCATCCGCCGAAGGCCTGTGGCGTCACGGCCATGAAATGCTTGTTGTGCAAGTCGTTCAATCTGTTGATTTCAATGTTGTCTTGTCTTGTAAAGATGACGCTGCCATATTCCGTATTCAAACCGCTGGGGGAGCGTGTACGCAATGTGGCAATGCGGTTGATGCCGCACCGTACCTCCAAGTCTACATAAAACGCCGGGTTGGCCAGGATGAAATCAATTTGCCCGGCCTTGACCACAGGCACAATATCTTCGGCTTTCAGCGGGACAATACTGAACTGAAGACCCTCGGACCGTGCTGAGAGGTAGGTGGCTGTCGGTTCCCAGCGTATCAGACATCTTTCCGCATTGTCGGCGAGTACGCCAATACGCATCTGCACGATCTGTGCCTCTAATCGTGCTGTCGGCAGGGCTGTGAGACAGCAGGCAAGGAATCCAATTTTCAGGAAGTTCCTTGTTGTTCTGTAGCATTTTGATCTGTTATTCTGCTTCATGGAGAGGCTTTCTGCCTGTTGCGACCACTGCGTCCTGCGTGTCTCCGCCAAGCTGCTTGACAATATTTGAGAAATGGTGCATGGTTTTGGGGAGTTGTACCATATCAAATGAATGGGCCTGTTCGTAAAGCTGCTGGCTCCATTCCAGGAGTGCGGACTCCCTGTATTGCGTTCCCAACGACTCGATGGCCTTGGCAAAGGAGATCACGTCATTGATAATCATGGATCTGTTCAGTTTTCTCCAGCGGGGGAGATGCAGTTCATCTATGGTTTTGAGAAGTGCCTGGTTTGTGGAAATATTCTGAATGGCAATTTTCTTGTCGATGCTCCTTGAGAGAGCGGGCAGGGGCGAATCTTCATTGGTTTGCGTCGCGTTGCCACGGTGTATCATTTTTATTTTGGGCAGGTGAATGGTAAACGTGGCCCCTTCATTCCAGCGGCTTTCAAGGGCGATCTCGCCGCCCATGCGCCGTGCCAGTTTTCTGGTGATGGCCAACCCGAGTCCCGTGCCGCCGTATTTGGCTGCATCCTGACCCGTGGCCTGTCTGAAGGCCTCGAAGATCTCTTGCTGCTGGCTTTTTTTAATGCCTATGCCCGTATCGATGACCGAGATGGCCAGGTCGATGGTGCTGTCATCCATCCCGGTTTGTTCCGTCTTGACGGTGATCTGTCCTTCTTCCGTAAATTTAATGGCGTTTCCGATGAGATTGATCAGCATCTGTCGAAGTCTGTTTTCGTCCAGTATCAACCCCTGGGGGATCTGGCTGTCATGGGAGAGTGCAAATTTGATGGGCTTCTCAATGAGCTGCCAGGAGAAAATATCCTGAAGCGAGAGCAGCATCTCGTGCAGGTCGCAGGGCGATGGGTTGAGCGTCAGGTGCTCGGATTCTATGCGCGAGAGATCGAGAATGTCGTTGATCAGGGAGAGCAGGCTCCGCCCTGCCGATCGGATATTATTGACAAATCCCCGCTCCTCGGCGGATTCCAGCCGGTTTTCAAGAATTTCGGTGAACCCGAGTATGGCGTTCAGCGGGGTTCTGATCTCATGGCTGATGTTGGCGAGAAAGGCCCCTTTGGCCTGATTGGCCGTCTCGGCCTGTTCCTTGGCCTCTTTCAGTGCCTGACGGTTCTTCTGCCGGGCGCTGATATCCCTGGAAACACCGATGAAGAATTCAATTTTGCCCAGGCTGTCGAACATGGGCACCACATCCACCTCTGTCCAGACAGTCCCGCCGTTTTTGCAGGGCTGTTCCAACTCAAACCGGAGGTGGGTTTCGGGGTGTTCACCCGCTTGAAGCTCGGTCTGAAAATGGGCCATGGCTTTTTGGACTGTGGCCAGTGACTCCGGCGTCAGCGCCTCTTCCATGGATTGATTGAGCACCTCAGCGGGGGTGTAGCCGCGCAGTTTCTTTACCGAGGGGCTCATGTAGAGAAAACGGCCCTCGGTATCCAGGGTCCAGATCACGTCTGAAATGTTCTCGGCCAGCAGGCGATAGCGGGCCTCACTCTCTTCCAGTGCCTTTTGGGCGGCAACCCGGTCGGTGATGTCATTGGCCAGAATGACAATATTGTGTATCTCGCCTTTGCTGTCTCTCAAGGGGTAGAAGCGTCCTGAAATATATCGCGTTCTTCCTTCAAACCCAGATTGTTGAGGACTGAATTCACTCTGCGGGATAAAGGCGGTTTCGCCATTTAAGGCTTTCTCGAAGCCCGCCTGATAACCGATGGCCGCTGCCTGATCATCTTTAAAGATATTATATAGGTTAAATTTGGCATTTTCTCTGCTTACGTTCCACAGCGTCTCCCAGGCCTGATTGACCTCTGTGAGCGTGCCGGCTCTGTCGTAAATCATGATGGCCATTGGAGATTGTGTCATTAATGAGCGGAATTTTTCCTCGCTGTCAGCCAGCGCGGCCTCTGCGCGCCGTCGGTCGGTGACATCGTGGATGATTGAGTACAACAACGAACGGCCATCGCGCTGTATCGGTCCTGAGAAGACCTCCACCTGTCGAATCTCACCGCTTTTCAGTTGGTGTGAAAAGGAAAGGGGGGCGGGGTGGCCGCTTGAGGCCTGGTGTAAAGATTTATTGAGTTCGGTCTGGGGCAATGTGTTTATATCTGAGATCTTCTTGTCCAACAGCTCACTGCGGGAAAAGCCGTAGAATTGAATAGCTGCGGGGTTTCCTTCTTCAATCTTTCCGTTTTCAGGATTGATTATTAACATGACCGTATGGTTGTTCTCAAAGAGACTGCGATATCGCCATTCGCTTTCGCTCAGGGCCACGCGCGTTTGATGGAGCTGGGAGATGTCATGTGCCGTGAGCACAATTCCGTTGAATTTATTGCTGATATCACGCATGGGGGCGATTTTGATCTGGTAGTGCTTGCTTTGCCCCTGAATAAAGATGTCGACGAGTTCTGTTTCTAGCTTGAGCTGAGGATTGGTGATCACAGATTGAACGGTTTTCTGAATATTGTCTGGAAGATGGAGTGCGGCGTATCCGTTCTCCCCCTGAAGGGTTTGATGCATGTGCTCATTGGCATGCCAGATGTGTAATGCGGCTTGATTGGCATACTTTACCCTGCCCTCAGGGGAAAAGAGTACAACCGGTGTGGAGAGGCTCTCTATCACAGTGAGATATTTATTTTTTGTATTGGTCTGGAGACGGTTCTCCTTTTCCAGATCGCTCTCCCGCTTTGAGGCGGAGAGGTCTGTCCATTCCATGGTGAAGGCCAGTTCAAAACGATCAAACAGTCGATTGATGACGATTTCGGCAGTCTCTTCATACCCGGCAACCGGCCCGTGATTCCGAATCAGATCGATATAGCTCTGGCGATAGTATTTGAGCAGGCCCATGAACATAGTGAAGGGAATGCCCCGTTTTCTGTGTTTTTGGGCTTCCAGCTTCCCAAAGGCGGCCAACGGGTCATCGATGAATGTTTCGTTTGGGGTCAGTTCAAGATCCGGCATCTCACGGCTGCCCGCAGCCCCTATCGCCCGGGTGATCTCGGTGATGGAGAGCCGCCAGGTCTCACGAAGTGTTGAGGAATATTGCGCATACCCCTGTCTCTTGGCATAGGTCAGGACACGGTCAATTAATTCGTCTTCATGTGATTCCAGCCAGTCGCCAAGATAGGACAAAAGTATCTCCTCCGGATTGATTGCTCATTGTTGGGTCGGCAATCTAGTACAAAATACTGATTTTATTACAATAAGCATACCATCGGGAGCCTTTTTTTGAATGCAGAAAAGGAAAAAGCCGCCCTTTATTTTCAGGCGGTCTGGCAGGTTAGACGTGATTTCGCAACATCAATTCCGGGGGGTGGGGGTAGAGATAGATTTGGGTCTTGAGGTAGGGCTGATTGTATCGCCTGACATAGTGCTGCAGCAGCGTCACTGGGACGATGAGGGGTGTCCAGCCTTGATGATAGGCAGAGATGACCTCGTTAAGTTCTTGTTTTTCATCGGAATGAAGGTTTTTTTTGAAATAACCCTGGATGTGTTGAAGTACATTGACATTCTTTTTAACGGTTGCAATCAGTTTGAGCGTTTCCATGAGATGCTTAAAATAGAGGTCGGCCCGTTGCTGAAGATCAAGGGATTCATGCTGTGAGACGATACGTCCCAATTCACTGACTTTCCGGGGGGCATGGGCCATGATCAGCAGTTTGTGATGGGTGTGAAAGTTGATCAGACCTTTCATGTTGAAATCGCATTGTATAAAATTTAGCCACCGACTGTACACAAACACCCGCTGAATGAAGTTTTCACGCAGTGCGGCATCGTTCAGTCGGCCTTCATCCTCCACAGGAATAAGCGGGAAGCGTTCCATGAAGGCCCTGGCAAAGAGTCCGGCGCCTTTGCCGACAATGCCTTTGCCGTTTTCATGATAAATTTTAATGTCGCGCATGCCTGAGGAGGGGGATTTGGTTTTGAAGACATATCCGCAGAGGTTCTTGGTTGCAAGGTCATCCAGTCGTTTTTCAATCCATTGCTGCATGCGTTCGGTGTGATCAATCCCTGTGCGCACCGTGACCAGTCGCGGATGGTCGAGCGGGGGGATGAGGTGCATGGCTTCACGGGGGATGGGCAGTCCGCACTCGGATTCGGGGCAGACCGGGAGAAAATCGACAAATTTGCCCAGCGTATCCATCAGGTAGGCGTTGCGTTTGTGGCCGCCGTCGTAACGGACGGACTCACCGGTTAAACAGGTGGCAATGCCCACTGTGATTCTGTCGGTCATCGTGCCTCCCTTTATTGGATAATATTGACCAATGTACCGGTTTCTACACAATCGAAAAGTGTGATGACATCTTCATTTTTCATGCGCACGCAGCCATGGGAGGCGGGACGGCCAATGCGTCCCTCTTCATTGGTGCCGTGAATGTAGATGTAGCGCTTGTAGGAGTCGATGCCCGGCCCGCTGTTGCTGCCCGGCTCAAGTCCCCTGAGCCAGAGTATGCGCGTGGTCACGAGATCCTCTTCCACGTCGGTGCTGTCGTGGTAGATAGTGGCTAGGCGCCCCGTGCTTCTCCGTGCCTTGAAAATCGTAGCAAGCGGCGCCCCATGTCCAAATTTAGAAGCGATACGGTGCACACCCAGAGGCGTGCGGTTGCTGCCGGCGGCTGATCCTGTACCCACGCTGGAGGTTGAGACGGGGAAACTGGCAAAGAGGGTGTCGCCACGCACCAGATAGAGGCGTTGTCCGGCCACAGAAACCACCAGGCAGGAAGCATCGCTTTTCAGCTCAAAGTCGAGAACCAGCCGCTTGGCAGCCGATTGGATATCGGCGGGCAGTGTCGACTGAGATTGCGCAAGGCCTGTCACTATCAACAGGCAGAGGGCGAGGCCGATCCGGCGCGTCCATGGCAGCGGTGCGGGTGTTTTCGTTTTGAATGGTTTCATTGTGTCTGTCCAAAAAAAGCGGGCTCTGAGGCGGCCTAGCAGAGGATTGATAATCTTCCGTTCTCGGCCGAACGAAGATCTCCGATAGAAGCATTCGGAGATGACAGTACCGCATTCAAGCGGGCCCTGGGGCCCGCCTGTCGTTCTTGTTTTATTTACAGCAGCACACCGGCGATGGCCGCGGTCATCCACGAGGCCAGGGCGCCGCCGAACATGGCTTTGAGGCCCAGTTTGGCCAGCTCATGCCGCCGCTCCGGTACAATCGAACCGATGCCGCCGATCTGTATGGCAATCGAAGAAAAGTTGGCAAAGCCGCAGAGTGCGTAGGTGGCAATGACGTAGGAGCGCGGGGTAATGGTGTCTTTCAGCGCGGCCAGATCTACGTAGGCCACAAATTCGTTGAGAGAAATCTTGGTGCCCAGCAGATGCCCCACTTCAAGCAGATCCTTGAAATCCACGCCCATGGCAAAGGCCAGGGGGCTGAAAGCATAACCGAGAATATCTTTGAGGCTGAGATGGACAATGCCGAGAATGGCGTTCAAGAGCGCAATCAACGCGATGAAGGCCAATAGCATGGCGCCCACATTGGCCGCCAGCTTGAGGCCGGCAGTGGCGCCTGCCGCTGCGGCGTCGATGACATTGGATGACTCTTTCTTGAGTTTGACCTGCACCTTGCCGGCGGTGTCCGGGGTCTGGGTCTCGGGGTACATGATCTTGGCAATAACCAGCGCCGCAGGGGCGGACATGACGCTGGCGGCCAGGAGATGACCGGGGTCGATGCCGAAGCGCACGTAGGCGGCCATGACGCCGCCGGCCACAGTGGCAAACCCTCCGGTCATGACGGCCATGATCTCAGAGAGCGTCATCTTGGGCAGAAAGGGGGCCACCACAAAGGGGGCCTCGGTCTGACCCACAAAGATATTGGAGGCGGCTGAGAGCGACTCGGCCCCGCTGACGCCCATGAAACGCGTCATGACCCATGCCAGGCCCTTGACCAGTTTCTGCATCACGCCCAGGTGGTAGAGCACGCTCATCAGGGCCGCAAAGAAGATTATCGTCGGCAGGACGTGAAAGGCGAACACCGGGCCAATATCGGCAAAAGCGCCCGTGGAACCGTCAATCAGCTGATAGGGGCCGCCCTTGCCCATGGCGTCTGCAATGCCGGCATCGCCCAGGTAGAGTTTGCCAAAGAGGAACTCGGCGCCGTGATCGGTGAAGGAGAGCAGCTTGGTCACGGCCACGCGCGCGCCGGAAAACAGGGCTTTGCCGACGCCGGTTTTCAGGATGATAAGGGCAAAGATAAATTGAAGGCCCAGTCCAAAGCCAATGGTGCGTTTATTGATTTTTTTCCGGTTGTTGGAGAGCAGCAGGGCCAGGCCCATAAGTACAAATATTCCGGCAAAACTGATCAATCTCAGGTGCATGTCGGGCTCCTATTCCTGGTGGACGGTGTGGCATTTCCGGCAACGGGCTTCATAGACGCCTTTGCCGCCAATGAGAACGCGCTCTGAAGAGTGTGAGAGGCGCTGTGTACGGCTGGCGGGGCGTCCGCACTGCATGCAGATGGCCAGCGTTTTGGTGATGTATTCGGCTTTGGCCAGGATCTGCGGCATGGGGTCAAAGGGTTCATTTTTATAATCCATGTCCAGACCGGCAATGATGATGCGCTTGCCCGCATCGGCCAGCTTTTCAATGACCGGCAGCAGCGGCATGCCAAAAAACTGGGCTTCATCAATGCCCACGACCACGGCGTCTTCAGCCAGTTTGGGGATGTCAGCGGCGTCGTCCAGCGCCACGGAACGGAGGCGCTGTTCAGAGTGCGAGACGATAAAGCTTTCTTCATAGCGGTTGTCAATGGCCGGCTTGATAATCAGTACATTCTGATTGGCAATCTGTGCACGGCGCAGCCTGCGTATCAATTCTTCGGATTTACCGCTGTACATACAGCCGCAAACCACTTCAATCCATCCGCCTTCGGAGGGATGCATAGACTCCATCAATGGTGTGCCTCTTTGCTTTTCTGTTGTCTGTTTTAGAGTAATGAACGTATTTTAGTGCGCAGCAGGTCCACGGCCACATGGTTGTATCCACCCTCGGGAATAATAATGTCTGCGTAGCGTTTGCTCGGTTCGACAAAGTCGAGGTGCATGGGGCGTACGGTGGATTTGTACTGTTGAATCACCGACTCCATAGTGCGCCCGCGGCTGTTCATGTCGCGCTTCAATCTGCGGATGAAGCGGATGTCTGCATCGGTATCCACAAAGACTTTGATGTCCATGAGCGCACGCAATTCCGGGTAGGTCAGGATGAGAATGCCTTCCAGAATGTAGAACACATGGGGTTCGACGCGTATGGTCTCCTCGCCGCGAAGATGTTCCTTGAAATTGTAGATTGGCCTCTCAATGGCCTCACCGCGGAGCAGGGCCTGGAGATGTTCCAGCAGCAGCGGGGTGTCGATGGCGTCGGGATGGTCAAAGTTCTGTGCCGCCCGTTCCTCGAAACTCAGATGAGAGAGGTTGCGGTAGTAGCTGTCCTGGTCGATGATGGTGACCTCTTTGGGACCCATATCTTCCATGAGTCGCCGGGCGACCTTGGTCTTGCCCGACCCGGTCCCGCCGGCAATGCCGATGAGAATGGCGTTTTTATCTGATAGCATGGATGCCTCTCTTCAAGGGTGGATTACAATATAAAAGATGGGCGGCCTTGATTCAAGGGAAAGCTGTATCGGTGTCCAGTCGATTTTAAAAAAAAGCCCGGACTTTTATGGCCGGGCTTTTGTATTCATTGGGCTTTAACCGTTTATCTCCGCCAGAAAAACGTGGCCTTGGCCATGAGGGCGCGATTGAGAATGTCGTCGCTGCCGGGGCCGCGGAGACGGCCGTCGTTGTAGACCAGAAAGAAGTTGCTGCCGGGTGAGTAGATCCAGCGCAGCATGATGTTGGCCACGGTTTTCTCGCGGCCGTCGTAAGCCAGCCTGTCGTCATTGAGCTGCATGTAGGCTTTGACATAGAGTTCTGTGCTAAAGAAATAGAAGGCCCTGATGCCGTAGGTGTTGGTGTCAAAGTCACCCCGGGGCAGGGAGACGGTGTTGTGCCGGTAGCTCAGTTCAAAGCGCGTTTTGGGGATCAGTGTGATATTGGCACTGGTGTTGAGGCTCCAGTTGCTGCCCGTGAAATAATCTCCGAAACCGGTATATACCATGCCTGAAATGCGGCGGCTGGGGTCACTGCGGAAGCTGGCGGAGTAGCGCCACTGCGCATAGTTGGCCATGGGAATGAGATAGCCGTCACGCACCTCCCAGTCGAAATCGAGATATTCCTCGCCGCGGCTGATGCCGAGGCTGAATCGACTGGAGTTCTCAAACTGAACGCCCCAGGAAGCGGAGACGCCGCGGTCGAGCATTGTGCCGTCATGGCCTGTGCGATAGCGTCCCGAGACACTGTAGGTCAGCTGGCGTATGGCGGCCAGGTCTGGGCGGGGAGAGAAGCTGGCCGAGGCCTTGGTGTTGCGGTAGCCCAGGCGACGGACAAAGCCCACCTCGGGGTTGAAGTGCTCGCCAATGGAGGCGTAGGAGGAACTGAAGGCCCAGCGGTCGGTTCTGTACTCCAGCGAGAGGTTGGCGGCCAGGTTTCTATCAGCAGAGAGGAGGCGGCCCGAGAGCGTCTCGTCCTGGTTCTGTGTGCCGGCCAGATAGCCGATGAGCGTGGTATGGCGGCCCAGGGGGAGGTAGGCGTCTACGCCCAGGGCGCGGTTGAAGTCATCGCCTTTGAGGTCGGCCTTGCTGGTGGCCATGAGGCCGATGGCCCCCCTTTGAAAGAGGTCTCGTTTCAATCGCAGCACGGTGTAGTTGGCGGCCGGGTTGGTGTAGCTGCTGTCGCCGTCATCTACGGTGTTTTCGTCGGTGACCATATTGAGAAAACCGGTCTGCACATTGCCGATCTTGCCCACCACCTTGGCGCCGCCGAGAATGCGCTGCTCCATGCCGTCTTCAATCCCAATGCGCCGGCTGTAGAAGAAGTTCATTTCGCCGCCGCCGCGCCATCCCCGGGATCCGCCAAAGTTGAAGATCTCGGCGCCCTCTAAAAAGAATTCCCGCTTCTCCGGGAAGTAGAGCGAGAAACGCGAGAGGTTGACCTGTTCCTGGTCAGACTCCACCTGGGCAAAGTCTGTGTTCAGTGTGATGTCCATCGACAGGTTGCCGGTGAGCGCCACCTTGGCGTCCAGCCCGAGATCACCGGTGGTTTTCAGGTCGTTGCCCGAGTCGGCGTCGTGCTGCAGTCCCCCCATGACATAGGGCTGAATCTCCACGTTTCCGCCCATGTGGAGATCGGTCAGTCCCTGGAGATTGCCGGCTTCCGAAAGTCTGAATATATTGGTGTGGCCCAGCTCACGGGGGATGAGCTGCCAGTAGACGTGTTCGTTTTTGCGGCGGATCATCCGGGCGATGTTGATGCCCCATGTGGCGTTGTCGCCCTCTGCAAAGCGCAGTGTCTTCAGGGGCAGGGCGATCTCCAGCTGCCAGCCCTCTTCGTTGACCTGTGTGCGGCACTGCCAGACGCCGTCCCAGGCGGGGTTGTACTGACGGCCCTCGTCGGCCAGCATGGCATCGCGGCGCACGCCGTTGGGGTTCATGATAAAGTAGAAGCCACTGCGGTGGTCGTGATAGGTGTCGAGCACAATTTCTACAAAGTCGTCGTCATCCACCATGGCGTCGCGGCGCATCTCCCGGGCGATGATTTTGTCGGGCTCACTGTCAAAGCAGCGAATGGCCAGGTAGAGGTTGTCGGCGTCAAAGCCCACGGCCACGGCGGTTTTTTCAGAGGCTGGTGCGCCTTCTATGGGTTCGCGCTGTACAAATTTTGACTGAAATGGCACGTTCTGCCAGAACGCATCGTCAAGACGACCGTCAATCACAGGGGCATCGACCGCGGGCACTGCAGTGAGGTAGCGTTTGTTTGTCGCATCTACGGTGTGTGTATCCTGAATGGTGATGGTGTTGAAACCGGGTGCGGCTTCGAGGCGGCCAAGGGAGATCAACAGGAAAAGAACAGGGGACAGGGCAGAACGTGAGTGTCGCATGAATCGGTGACTCCTTGTCAAGGGTTCAGGGGTTGAGTAAGTTTTATCGGCAGGGCGGGCCTTTCAGGCACCCCGGGGGTGTAGGGAATGCGCAATATACAAAAAACAATGGCGCTGTACAATGGGTTCCGGCTGTCTGTAATTATTCATTGAAAAGCGGGTTGAAAATTGGTTAATTGTACCTCGGAGCTGTTCTGTGCGGTTCCGGTTTTTTCCTGTTCCCACCGAAAAGAGGAGGCATTTATGCGTCGATTCGCATCGGCCAAACCGTTCATTGTTCTGTGCGCCATTGCATTGGCCACTGCCGGACTTCACGCGCAGCAGCGCGCCCTGACCCCTGAAGACATTATGAAATTCAAGGAGATGCATCACCGCACGTTCACGCCTGACGGGGCGTGGCTGGCCTTTACAGCCACGCCGGACCGCGGCGACGGTTGTGTACGCGTCCTGTCGACAGATGGCGCTTCAGTCTATAGCATCGACCGCGGCAGCCGCCCCGCACTCTCGGCCGACGGGCGCTGGGCCGCGGCTGTCGTGTTGCCCGAGACCACGCTGAAGAAGGCGAAACAGTCGCCCAAAGGCATGGCGCTTTTGTCCACGGCATCGGGTGAGATACATCGGCTGCCCCGAATTGATGGTTTTCAGTTTTCACCCGATGGCCGCTGGCTGGCGGTGAAGAAGAGTCTAAAGGCCAAAGGCAAAGAGAAGAAGGCCGCGGGACAGCCGCTGCTGCTCTTTTCGCCTGGTTCTGTCGACACGTTGTTGCTGCCCTCTGTCACACACTTTGCCTTTGACTCCACCTCCACCTGGCTGGCCTATGCCGTGGCCGATTCTGGCGGCGCGGGCAACGGACTCTATCGTATTGACCTGAAAACCGTCCCCCTGAAATCCGTGCCCGTGGTTCAGCAGGCCCGTCACACTGTAGAAGATCTCACCTGGCATCACGCCGGTGGTCGCCTGGCCTTTACCTGGACCACGCCCGATACAGGCAAGGCCACGCCCAAGGCGTCGGTCTGGCTCTGGGAGGCCGCAAAGGATCGTTTGGAGACGCTGATCGATAACCACCTGATCGATGACGCCTGGACACTGCCGCTTAAGGCGGCGCCGCGCTGGTCGCCCGACGGACAACGGCTCTTTGTGGGGCTGGTCCGGCCCGCTGCACCGTCGCCCGTGGAAGAGGACGACACCACAGGCGTGGTGAATCCCTTTGACCGCGAGGCCATTTTAGCCGGTCGCGGCGTGGATGTCTGGCACTGGGACGATGCATATATCTCGCCGCAGCAGAAGAAGATGTGGCCGCGCATGAAAGGCAAAACCTACACGGCTGTCTATCATCTCCGATCCAAGAAACTCGTCCCCTTGAGCGATGAAGACCTGCCTTCGGTACGCGTCACGCCCCATCGGCAGTATCTTCTGGCCATGTCGGATAAGCCCTATCGCAAGCTGTTGACCTGGGTGGGCTCCTTTGATGATGTCTATCTGGTCGCCTTGAAAGACGGGCAGCGCATTCCCGTGGTCAAGAAATTGGGCGGCGCCGTCTCCTACGCTCCCGGTGGGCGCTATGTCGTGTACTTTAAAGAGGGCCACTGGCATCTCTTTGATGTGAAAAAGCGCGCCACGCGTTCACTCACCGCCAATCTGGACGTGCCCTTTGCCAATGAGGACCACGACTACCCCATGGCCGTGCCGGGCTACGGTGTGGCCGGATGGATGAAAGAGGATGCGGCCGTGCTTATTTACGACAAGTATGACCTCTGGCGCTTCGATACGAAAAGCGGTACGGCCACCTGCCTCACCGGCGGCGCCGGTCGTCAGGCCCAGCGGACTTTCCGTTTGGTGCGGACGAACCCCAAGGCCAAGACCATCGCCCCCCATGCGCCCCTGCTGCTCTCCTCCTATCATCACATGAAGAAGAATCATGGCTTCTATCGACTGGCTCCCGGCAGCAGGCCGGAGCGTCTTTTGGAAACCGATCATAAATATCGCTTCGTCAAAAAGGCGGAGAACGCCGATCGTTATTTCTACACCCGTGAGAAGTACACGGAATTCCCGGATTTGTGGACGGCGTCCCCCGATTTTTCCGATGGCCGCAGGCTCACCGAGCTCAATCCTCAGATCAAGGATTTTGCCTGGGGCAGCGCCGAGTTGGTGGCGTGGCAGAGCACAGACGGCAGGCCGCTGCAGGGCGTCTTGATCAAACCGGGCAACTATAAAGAAGGGCAGCGTTATCCCGTGCTGATTTATTATTACCGTTTCTTCAGCCAGCGCCTGCACGAGTTCAATCAGATGAAGATCAACCACCGCCCCAATTTTCCGTTCTTCGCCTCCAATGGCTACTGCGTCTTTCTGCCCGATGTGCGTTTCGATGTCGGCCTGCCCGGACCGGCAGCCACCAAGTGTCTGGTGCCCGGCACGCAGAAACTCATCGACATGGGCATTGCCGATCCCAACGCCATCTGTCTGCACGGTCACTCCTGGTCGGGCTATCAGACGGCCTTTGTCGTCACGCAGACAAATCTCTTCACCTGCGCCATTGCCGGTGCGCCGGTCTCCAACATGACCTCGGCCTATGGCGGCATTCGCTACGGCACGGGCATGGCCCGGCAGTTTCAGTATGAGCAGTCGCAGTCACGCATCGGCAAGACGCTGTGGAACGGCCTGAACCTCTACATTGAAAATTCGCCGCTGTTCTTTGCAGACCGCATTCAGACCCCGCTGCTTCTCATGTCCGGCGATGAAGACGGGGCCGTGCCGTGGACGCAGAGCATTGAGTTCTACCTGGCGCTCAGGCGGCTGGAGAAACCCTGCGTCTTCCTCCAGTACCGGGGCGAGCCGCATCATCCCCAGCAATACGCCAACAAGTTGGACTATACCTTGAAGTTCAAGGCCTTTGTCGACCACTTCTGTAAAGGGGCGCCCGCGCCCAAGTGGTGGGCCGAGGGCGCTGTGTATCAGGGGAAATAACGCTGAAATAGAACAGGACATTGAAGAGGGCGGCCAGAGCGGCCGCCTTCGACTGACTGCGGTGTATCACATGGTTCCGGGCTGGCTGGGCGATGTGATTCTGGCGATCTGCTTTCGTCCTTCGGGCGGCCGGCGCGTCGCATCTGGAAGCCAGCCTGGGGTGATCTGCATGCATCGGCCCTGAAAACAAGGAATACAGGCGTTTGCACTGGTGGCTGTGGGAAAAAAGCCCTTGCAAAAAGTACGCAAATCCCCTATATTTTAATCTTGATTTTGAGTATTATAGTAGAAGGTTTCCCAGGACTGGCGGAAAACCTTTTTTTTCGGATAATCCCTAAACAATTGCTGTACACTGTCCTGCCAGACAGGGCGGGGCCGGAGCGAGGAGATCTTTATGGGACGTAATCACCTGTTTAAAACCATTTTAATCACACTGCTGCTGCTGTGGGCTGTTTTTGCACTGTGGCCCACTTTTCAGATGTATACCATGACGCCTGAAGAACGACAGGCCAAGGTAGAGGACGGCAGCATTGCCGAACTGGAAGAAAAGGCCATCAAGCGCGGTCTGGATCTCCAGGGCGGTATCTATCTTGTCTACGAAGTGGACTTCCCCAGTCTGGTACGAGAGCTGGCCCGCACGACGGATGAGCAGCTGGAGACCATGCTGGCCGCATGTCGCGCCGAGATGAATGTCAGCTCAGAGAGCTTCCTGAATATTCTCAAGGCGAAATTTGCCGCTGCTGAGCTGCCACTCTCCCGCTACTGGGGCGACCGCAGCGATTCTGATGGCAAGGTTTCGGCTTTTCTGCATGAGCAGGCCGACAGCGCCGTGGATCGCGCCATGCGCAAGCTGCGTAACCGCATCGACCGTTTTGGTGTCTCCGAGCCCGATATTCAGCGCCAGGGTTCACGCCGCATTGTCATTGCCCTGCCGGGCGTGATGGATCCGGAGCGGGCCAAGGAGCGCATCGGTCAAACTGCACTGCTGGAGTTCAAGATTCTCAAAGACGCCGACATGTACGGCCGCACACTGGAACGCATCGACAGGTTGATGGCTCGTGAAGCTGCCGATCTGGCCGGTGTTAACGTGGCTGAGACGGACACCACCCAGGCCCAGGCCAAACAGGAACACGCCCAGGACAAAGTGATGAGCGTGGGTGAGCTCTTCGGCGACAGCGAGACCCCCGCCGGTGATGACACCTCTGTGGTGGTGGATGAGAAGATCTTCAGTGAGCATCCCTTCATGGCGCTGCTGCGTGCCGGTGGTGCCGGGCGTCAGGTCAGCGTGCCCATCGAGAATATCGGTGCTGTGGATCGCATCCTGGCCCGTGATGATGTGAAAGCATTGATTCCTGACGATGCTGATTTCCTCTGGAGCTCCAGCACCTATCAGGTGGCTGATAAATCCTACCGTGCCCTCTATCTTGTGAAGAAGGAAGCGGATATTACAGGGAAGTACCTGACCAGCGCCAAGGTGAATATCTCCACAGATCCCCAGTACGCCGGTCAGCCCGAGGTGAGTTTTACGCTGAACCGCGAGGGTGGACGCATCTTCTCCCGCGTGACCGGTGCCAATGTGAAGAAATTCATGGCCATTGTGTTGGATGACCGTGTGATATCCGCGCCGCAGATTCAGGGGAAAATTCCCGGCGGTTCCAGCCGTATCACAGGTATTGGTGACATGGATGAGGCCCGCGACATGGCCATCGTTCTTGAAGTGGGCTCGCTGCCCGCGCCCATCCAGGTTGTGGAAGAACGTCAGGTTGACGCCACGCTGGGTGCCGACTCCATCAAGAAGGGCAGCTACTCGGCCCTCATCGGTCTGGCCCTTGTCATTCTGTTTATGCTGGTTTATTACAAGCTTTCAGGTGTTGTCGCCAATATGGCTCTGCTGATGAACCTGCTGTTGCTCATGGCCGTGCTGGCGCAGTTCCACTTTACGCTGACACTGCCCGGTATTGCGGGAATCATTCTAACTATTGGTATGGCGGTGGATGCCAATGTGCTGGTCTTTGAGCGTATCCGCGAAGAGCTGCGTACAGGCAAGACCGTGCGCGCCTCTATTGAAGCCGGTTACGGCCGTGCTTTCCGCACCATTCTCGATGCCAACCTTACCACGCTCTTTACTGCTCTGGTGCTCTATCAATTTGGTACCGGCCCGATTCGCGGTTTTGCAGTGACGCTGTCTATTGGTATTGTGGTGAGTATGTTTACGGCCCTGGTTGTGACACGTGTGGTTTTTGACGCCATCACCGCCCGTCGTACATTAACAAAGTTGAGCATCTGAGCGGACGCGACACGCTCCCTCATTTGATATAAGAGAGGATTGGCTATGCAATTTTTCAAAACACCGAGCATTGATTTTGCCAACAAACGGAAGATGGCCTATACCATTTCGGCCGCGCTGTTTGTTCTGGGCCTGGTTTTCCTGGCCCTGCACGGCGGCCCCAACCTGGGTATCGATTTTAAAGGTGGTACAGAGATTGTCGTGAAGTTTCAGGACAAAGTGGATATCTCCGAGTTACGTTCTGTGCTCACCGGCGCCAGTTTGGGCAACGCTTCTGTGCGGCGCTTTGGCTCCAGCGATGAATACCAGATCTATGTGGAGCAGCAGAAAGAGGGCAGTGCTGAAGAAGTGGCCCTGCAGGTCCGAGGCATTCTGGATGCCGGGCTGACTGGAAAAGCCTATGATGTCCGTCAGATTGAGACTGTGGGCCCCAAGATTGGCGAGGAGTTGCGCAGCGCCATGGTGATGGCCATACTTGTGGCTTTGCTCCTGATTCTGATCTATGTCAGTGTGCGCTTTGAATTTATCTTTGCCATGGGCGCCATTGCCGCGCTGTTCCATGATGTGTTGATTACATTTGGTATTTTCTCCATTGTCAACTATGAGATCTCCATTAAAGAGATCGCCGCGTTTCTGACGATTGTGGGTTACTCGCTCAATGATACCATTGTGGTGTACGACCGTATCCGCGAGAATCTGAAGAGCATGCGCAATGAGACGCTGCCTGTGATTATCAACATGAGTATCAACCAGGTGCTTTCACGTACCGTGGTGACTTCTGTAACCACCTTTGTGGTGGTGCTGACACTTTTCCTCTTCGGTGGCGAAGTGATCAAAGGGTTCGCCTTTGCCATGCTGATCGGTGTGGTCGTGGGAACCTACTCCTCCATCTTTGTGGCCTCCAGCTTGGTGCTTGAGTGGCAGATGCGTCACGGCGGCAAACGCAGCCTGAAGATGAGTAAAAAGAAGAAATAGTGCCATTGGCCTGAGCCAAGTTTTAGCCAATCCGAAACAGGGGAGGCAGTATGACGATTTCAGAACGGGAACAGAACGGGATTGTTGTCATCAGTCTTGAAGGCAATATGATCGGTGGCCCTGGTGCCACGCTGCTCTCTGAAAAACTGCGGGAGCATCTCAAGACAGACCGGAAACAGTTTGTCCTGAACATGTCCCAGATTGAATGGATGAACAGCTCCGGACTCGGTATTCTCATGGGCGGATTGACCACGGTTCGACAGAATGGCGGCAATCTCAAGTTGGCCCATGTGACCGATAAGATTCAGGAACTGTTGCGAATTACCAAACTGAACCGTATTTTTGATGTGTTCAGTGATGAGGCGGAGGCCATTGAAAGCTTCTCTTAAAAAAGTTGTGCCCACACAGATGGTATTGGGTGTACAGTGGGGCGACGAAGGCAAAGGCAAAATTGTAGACCTCCTGGGCGATTCTGCCCAGGTGGTGGCCCGTTACCAGGGCGGTCATAACGCCGGTCATACCGTGAAATTTGGCGGTATGACCTTTGTGCTGCATCTGATCCCCACGGGCATTCTCCGTCCCGGTGTAGACTGTCTCATCGGCAACGGCGTGGTGGTGCATCCCGGAGCGCTTCTCGAAGAGGTGGCCGGTCTGGAGGCCCAGGGGCTCCAGGTGGATCATCGGCTTTATATCAGCCGTTATGCCCATTTAATACTGCCTACACACCCGGCGCTGGATCAGGCCTCAGAGGTCGCCTGCGGCAGCGGTAAGGCCATCGGCACCACGGGGCGGGGCATTGGTCCTGCCTATATTGATAAAGTGGGACGCCGGGGTTTTCGCGCCGAGGACGTGCTCGACGAGACCCGTCTCAAAGAACGGGTGGCGCAGTGCCTTGAGTTGCAGAATCAGCGCCTCAATGCTGTGTACAACGCGCCCGCGTTGACGCTGGATGAGATGATGGAGCCGCTGCTGCGTTTCCGTGATCGCTTTGCAGAAAATATTATCGATACCACAGGATTTGTCCATCGCGCGTTGGCCGACGGTAAAAATGTGCTCATCGAAGGAGCGCAGGGGGCCATGCTCGATGTCGATTTTGGCACCTATCCCTTTGTGACCTCGTCCAATACCACCAGCGGCGGTGTGATGACCGGCCTGGGGCTGAGCATGCGCAAGGTCGACCGCGTGATTGGCGTGGTCAAGGCCTATACCACACGCGTGGGCAATGGACCGTTCCCCACAGAGCTCACCGATGACATGGGCGAGGCTCTGCGCAAAGCCGGGCATGAGTTTGGCGCCACCACGGGCCGTCCGCGGCGCTGCGGTTGGTTTGATGCGGTGGTGGTGCGCTACGCGGCCCTGATCAATGATTTGGACTGTCTGGCCCTGACCAAGATGGATGTGTTGGACAACCTCGACGAAATCAAGATCTGCACAGCCTATCGCTACAAAGGCGCCACACTGACAGACTGGACAGACGGTGTGGCCCGCTGGGAAGAGGTGGAGCCCATCTATGAAACACTGCCTGGCTGGAAGCAGAGTTTAGCCGGGATTCAACGATTTGAGGATCTGCCGGCCACGGCAAAGGCCTATATCCATCGCCTTGAAGAAGTGGCCAATGTGCCTGTGGCCCTGGTCTCTGTGGGGCCGGGGAGAGACGAGACCATTCTCGTTTAAAAAAAAATTGGTTTTGTCGATTTTGGTGTTGACAAACGCCAGTCTTTGCATTATCTTTATGGCTCTGAAATACGAGGGTGTAGCTCAGCTGGTAGAGCAACGGCCTTTTAAGCCGTGGGCCCTGGGTTCGAGTCCCAGCACCCTCACCATTTTTTCGCGCCTATAGCTCAATTGGCAGAGCAACTGACTCTTAATCAGTAGGTTCAAGGTTCGATTCCTTGTGGGCGCACTACTGATGCAAGCTTCACTGATGATCGTGGAGCTTTTTTCGTTCCCGGACATCTCGGTGTAGCGTTACGGCCCACAGGCGAGCCAGTGTTACCTGTCGTCGTTTACGTTGGTTTCTTGCCCGGCTGGTCCTTGTGGGCGCACTACTGATGCAAGCTTCACGGATGACCGTGGAGCTTTTTTCGTTCCTGGACATCTCGGTGTAGCGTTACGGCCCACAGGCGAGCCGGTGTTGCCTGTCGTCGTTTACGTTGGTTTCTTGCCCGGCTGGTCCTTGTGGGCGCACTACTGATGCAAGCTTCGTGGTTTACCGCGGAGCTTTTTTGTGCCTGCACAATTCGATGCGACGTTTTCGCCCCAAAGTCAATGAACCCAGGTGCGATTGCACTTAGGCAGAAGCATTTCATGTGGGCGGGTATCTTATAGAGGTTATTTTATCGTCTGTCGCTATTTTCAACTACCTGAAAGAAGGGTTGCATTCTCTGCCTGGGATTAATACCTTCCATTATCACATCGTCTTCCAGTCCCTTGTCTCCACTGTTGTCTCTCCGCTTCCTCTGAGTTTTTACTGCATCTCTTCCAGAGTTATTGTCTAACTTTTACCGATTAGAAATATCGCCAGCTGTCTATGTTTTATTCCATTGGTCATGTATCGAACGTGTCATGGAGGATGTATGAAACCCCTTCTCGCTTTGCTGCCTGTACTGCTGTTCGCGGCCTGTGCGTCGGTATCCACAGAACGCGCTCGCGCCGATTTTGAAACCGCAGAGACGTCGACGCCCTTCCCGGACTATCAGGGGCCCAAACAGCGCATTCAGGTGGTGCGCCTGGGGATTCCCGATGCCATTGTCAAAAAGTATCCGGAGCTGGCAGACAAGCGTGTGGGCTGGGGGCTCAGTCAGCGTATCATCGAGAGTTTTTACGATACCGGTCGATTTGAATATTTGGAAGAGAAAGGGGCTATTCTAAGGCGCATGACCGATCAGTGGAAGCTGTCGCAATCAGGCCTTGTGGTTGAAGAGGAGGCCGTTGCGGTCGGTGCATTGCGTACGCCGCAGTATCTGGTCTACGCCGAGGTCTATGACTTTGCCGTGAGCTATTCTGAGGTGTTGGTCGGTATCGCTCTGGAAAAGAAGAATACCACGGTGATTGGCGTACAGATCCGTATGGTCAATGCGTCAACCGGTGAATACATCCCCGCTTCGGGTGCAGGGGAGGCGTCGAGCACGGCCGTGGGAGTCTGGGCCAATCCACAGCTGCCTTTCGATCAAAGTACGGTGGGAATGGCCAGCCAGAAGGCGGTGAATGTTGCGGTGCGGAATCTGTTGAAACGTATGGATAAAAAATAGTGACCGTCGTGGAGGGCGGGGGGTAATATGCATGTGTGGGGAGCATTTATTTTGGGGAGGTGAAGTGATGAAGCGGTCTCTTTTTATCGTCTTTTTTTTGAGTCTTTGGGTCTCTCTGTTACAGGCCCAATACTGGGTGGAGTTTGACTCAGGCACCTGCTTGGTCGGGCCGCCACCAGTCTGTGTCTCCGGTCACTGGTATTGGGTGGAGGCGCCCAATCTGCCCTCTGCCGGCTTTCAGCAGATGGCCATGGGGCAGAATGCAGGCAGCAGCAGTGCAGACAGGAACAGCGCCTATTACATGCCCACTGAGTTTTCCACAGATCTGGAGTATGAAACATTCTCTCGCGATGCCATGGAGGGCAAATCTATTGGAATTCGGGCGCTGTATGAGAAGGTTTCGGCCACAGGTTTTGGCTGGGGCGGACGCGGCGTATACACCGCCGGTACCATTGAATATCAGGGATTTACAGAGGACACCAAAACAAGAAACATGTCGGCCAATCTTTATTTGATAAAATATCTCAATGAGTCGATCTTTATTTCAGGCGGTTATTTCTTTTCCAGTTACAAAGTCGATGAGGATGACCCGGAACTGGAGCGCGATGCCATGATCACCCAGGGACCGTTTATCAGTGTGGCCTTCAGCACGATGGCGGGTCCTGTAAGTCTGGGTGGTGGCCTCTCTTATTCCGGTGCAAAGGTGAAGTGGGAGGAGTTTATCGATGAGAATGCCGCCACTTTGAGCTACGGGATAAGCACGGGTTACATGTTAAGCGAGAACGCCAATATCACCGGCGAGTTTTTTGTGCTCAAAGAGGGGATCTCCGTACTGGGTATCTATCTCTTTAGAGCCATGTCCGAGGCCTTTGGCCTGACCCTGGGCTATAAGACGCTGATGGGTGTGGATGATTTCAAGAACAGCAAGATTACTTTGGGCAGCAGTATTCGGTTTTAACAGGAATCAACCATGCACAGAGCAATAGTTTCAATCATTTTTTGGATGCTGCTCTGCTTGAAGGCAATCGCGGTTGGGCAGGGCGGTCAGCCCAAAGACCCCACACTTATCGTCGTGGGCCTGGCCAATGATGTGAAGCATGAGGCGTGGCGCGATATGCGTGTAGGGCTTGGGCTTCGTGTGATTCTCTCACAACTCTTTTTCGACACGAATCGGTTCTCACTCCGGGAGGAGAAGCCGGAGATGCGGAAGCATCTTGACACGCTCAGCACCACGCTTTGGATGGGTGGACAGCAGGAGAAGGGGCTGTATGAGTTGCTTCGTACGCGTTGGGGCAAAGGGTCGGATTATGCGGCTTATGGGCGGGTGGTGTTTTTTGGCAGGCCGCGTTCACGGTCTTCCATGGGGCCATTGCATGCCAATAAACGCTCGGTAGAGATTCATGTTGAGGTGACACTGTTAAACCTGAAAACGGGGAAACGCATCAAAAAAAAAGGCAAGGGACGTTCTGCCACCTCGGCGAGCAGTGTCATCTTTGAGTTCCGTGAAAGTCAGCTGACCCTTGACAAAACCCATATCGGCAACGCCACCCGGTCCGCCCTGTCCAATGCAGTAGAGAAAGTGATGAAAGCCTATCGCTGACAATGTGATGTTCATCCTGCTTGTGAGAGCCTTGCTGCCGGCGGGTATTTTAAAACTGAAATGCGCCGTGCTTTGTTGGCAATCGTTCTTTTTAAGATTTTGATGACTGCGCCAGTAAAAATCGATCTAGCTACTTGTAACCGCTTGATTTAGCTTGAAACCTCCCACCATTTTTCGTATACTGATTGAAGTCATAAATCCTTCAGGAGAAAGGTGAATTGTGCAGCAGGTTCTGGTTACAGGCGCCAATGGATTTATCGGCAGTCATCTGGTGGAAGCACTGCTTAAACAGGATATCAAGGTGCGCTGCCTGGTTCGCAAGAGCAGTAACCTCCGTTGGATTGAGGACTTGCCGGTTGAGCTGGTCACCGGTGATCTCCTTCACCCTGAGACCCTGACTTCGGCCGTCACCCATGTGGATACAGTGTTTCATTTGGGAGGCAGGGTCAAGTCGTCCAATGAAGAGGGCTTCTACAAAGCCAACGTTCTGGGTACTGTCAACCTGTTAAAAGCTGTAACGCAGCACGCGCCAGCACTGAAAAGATTTGTCCTGGTTTCGTCGCAGGCGGCCGTGGGCCCCAATCGACATTCCAGGCCTTCCACAGAGCAGGATGCCTGTTTCCCTTTAACGCCTTACGGTGCGAGCAAACTGGCCGCAGAAGAGGCGGCAGAGGCATTTCGGGCGCAGATCCCACTGACCATTGTTCGCCCGGCTGTGGTTGGCGGGCCGCGTGATGTGGATCTGTTTGAGTCCTTTAAAATGGTACGCCGCGGGTTCAAGGTGCTTTTTGGCTGGCGGCCGCATTACGGCAGTTATATTGATGTCTCAGACCTGGTGTGTGGATTGCTGCTGGCCGCGGAGCATCCAGAGGCCATTAATGAGACATTTTTTCTTTCAGGCGACGATGAAGTGAGGCTGGGCCGTTTTCAGGAGGCCATCGCGAAGGCATTGGATGTCCGGGCCATTTCATTGCGGCTGCCTTTCGGGCTGCTTTATTTAGTCGGTCTTGGCAATGATATGCGTCATCGTCTCACCGGTCGTGAGTCTTTGGTTAGTGTGAATAAAGTCAGAGAATTTCAGCAGACACACTGGACCTGTAACGGCAGCAAAGCCAGGCAGCTCTTGGGTTTCAAGGCTGAAATAGAGCTTGAAGAGGCCATGATCAGGGCGGCAGCCTGGTATCGCGAGGCCGGATGGCTGGACTAGAATGCCCCCTGCCGGATGATGTCGATGCGTGATTGAATGATGTTGATACGTGATTTTGTGCGTGTTGAATCTACAGGAAATTTTTTGAGGATTTCGGTATACTTCAGCAGCCGTGAATCCAGGTAGGCCAGTACTTTCTTGCGTTCCACATTGAGCGTATAATTGAAAACGGGATTCTTTCTGTTTTTTGCACTCATCTCAATGGGCACAGCCACCACAGGTGTAGCAACAACAAAGAGGTTCTCGGGAGAGATTTTTTCTCTATAGACAAAGCCCTTCTCGGTGAGTTTTTTCATCGAACGGTCAAAACGAACGGCTGTAATCGGTTTCTGCGTCTTCATGGCTGGATACATGTCGAGTTGTGTTCCGTGTTTGTGTTTGAAGAGATAGGCCATGGCGCGGGCCTGGTCTTCTGTGGGGATAAAGTTGAACTGTGGTATTTCGCGTTTGGGTTCGTTGACCTGGGCAATGCCCATTTTGTTGAAGTCGGGTTCACCGTTGACTTTCTTCAGATAGTCAGCGCCCGGGTCTTCAGCCGGTTTTAAGGCCAGCTCTGAAATGGCCTGTTTCCAGTTGTCGGCCTGAACATGCAGTAAACTGTCACGGTTTAACCTGAAAGGCGTCTGTTTAATCAGGGCGTGATGCAGCGTCGGTTGTTTTTGTAGCGTGGCCAAGGCCGAGACAGTCTCAAGTTCAGTATGCCTGTCAGGAGGCTCTGCAATGGGTGGCGTAGGAACTTTCTCTTCAGTCGGGCGTATGGTTTCTTGTCGAGGCCGCTGCGTGACAGGGGGGGGCTTCAAGGCCTCGCGGTTTTCAACCTGACGCAGCAGATCGACTCGTACTCGAACCCCCCGATTTACCGCCGGTTTTGAGATTGTTATGATGAGAATGCCCGCTATCAGAAACAGATGAAACAATACTGATATTGAGAGGGCTGAACCGTAACGCGTCATGAATACTCCAATGGGTTGAAAACACTATTTTTACGATCTATTTGTATTTGTGTTCCTGGTCTTTTTGGGAATCGGAATCCCCATGAACGATGCTGTAATAGTTTTTTCTACCTGCCCCTCTCAAGCAGAGGCGCAGGAGATCGCCTCTGCGCTTGTTGCGCAGCGGCTGGCCGCCTGTGTGCAGCAGTTGCCCGGCATGATCTCCACCTATGTGTGGCAGGGCCAGGCTCACAACGAGGTGGAAGTTTTGCTGATGATAAAGAGTCGACTGAGCCTGTTCCCGCAGGTTGAAGCGGCCATAAAGAAACTTCACAGCTATGATGTGCCTGAGATTGTGGCCGTCCCCATGGCTGCACTCTCCAAGGATTATATGGCGTGGATACACGAATCTCTTATCTGAAAAAACATCCATTAATATTAACGCTGCTGCTCTCACTCCTCCTGCATGGGGGCTTGCTGTTGCTGTTTGCGCCGCGTCATGCAGCTCTGCTGTTTGAGCCGCTGCTGGACGCACCGCCTACCGCAAAGAAGCCCCTGGTCTTTGAATTTGTGGAGACGCCCAGCCGGCCTGAAGAAACCCCCAGCGACCAGGAGACCCCGCTGATCTCCGACAAAACCCAGAGGGCGCGCGACAATGCGTCAGAGGCCTTGCCCGCAGGTTTTTCCCCTTTTTCTGAGGGGATGGCGCGGTTTAATGGCATTGGGGAGCAGGCTGCGACAGAGGCAGAATCGCGGCAAACTTCATCGCCGTCTGAGGCCGCTTCGGCAGAGCAGGCGGAAGCGCCTGAGCCCGGACGTTCCACTGCCACTCAGCCCAAATCCAATTTCAACCGCAATATGCTGCTCGCGCAGTCCGGCGGCATGCCCGATGCCCGGATGAATCAGAAGCAGGTCAGGGCCGAGGACCGCGGGGCGATCAGCCTGAACACCTATGCCTGGGAGTATGCTCCCTATCTCAAAGAGTTGAAACGCCGTATTCAGAAGAATATTTATCCCCCCTCAGTCTTCACCCGCCTCGGGCGTGGCGGCAGCAATGCGCTTCGTTTCAGAATTTATCCCGATGGCAGGCTGGAAGGGCCATCGGTGCTGGCCACGCAAGGGGAGAAGGCCCTGGTGGCGACCAGTCGAAAAGCGGTGACGCTCTCCGCACCTTTTCCACTGCTTCCCGATGATTTCCCTGAACCTTTTCTGGAAGTGACCGCAAAATTTGATTATTTTATTCCCGGTATGTAAATTGTTATGGAGTTGTTATGAACGCACTGCTGGAGATGCTGCAAAAAGGCGGCATTATGATGTACCCCCTTCTGGTGACGTCTGTCATCGGCCTGGCCGTATTTATTGAACGGGCCCTTTATCTGCGCCGCCGCCGCATTATTCGCAACGATGTGTTGACTACCGTGGATCAGATCAGGCAGCCCGAGGATATGGAGAAAGCCCTGTTCGCCTTTCAAGGGCAGTCTGGGCCGTTTTTGAATATTATCCGCACCGGCCTGGAAAAGCGCAACTACCCACGCGATGAAATCAAAGAGTCCATCATGGATCAGGGACGGCAGGAGGCACGAAATCTTGAGCGTGGATTGGTGATTCTTGAGACCGTTGCAGGCACAGCGCCGTTGATGGGACTGTTGGGCACGGTGCTGGGCATGATCAAGGTCTTTAAAGTCATCAGTGAACAGGGACTCGGCCAGACACAGGCCCTGTCATCGGGCATTTCAGAAGCGCTGGTGAGCACGGTGGTGGGACTGGCCATTGCGATTCCAGCGCTGGTTGCTTATAATTATTTCGTCCATAAAGTGGAAGACCTGGTTCTTGAAATTGAAAAGCATTCCAGTGCACTTCTCGACAGGTTCTATGTCTTTGCCAACCCCACACAGGAATAAATCAATGACGGATCTATCTCAAGAGCGCCTGGAGAGGCTGTTTCAGGAATTCAAGAATCAAAGCATCCTGGTTGTCGGTGATGTGATGCTGGACGGGTATCTGTGGGGAAATGTCAGCAGAATCTCTCCCGAGGCCCCTGTCCCGGTGGTCGATATTGATTCTGAGTCCCACCGTTTTGGGGGGGCGGCCAATGTCTGTTACAACGTGCACAGCCTGGGCGCCAACGTGATTCCCGTGGGCGTTATCGGTGATGACAATGAGGGCCAAATTCTCAAGCGACTCTTTGAGGAGAAAGGCTTTGGCGGCCAAGGGTTGATTGTCGATGCCTCACGGCCAACCACCGTGAAGACACGGGTTATTGCCAACAGTCAGCAGGTGGTGCGCACAGACCGCGAAGTCCGCACGCCCATTGCAATCACTGTGCATGACCGTATCATGGCCTACGTGATGTCGCAGCTCGATACGGTCTCTGCCATTATCTTAGAGGATTACAACAAGGGCCTGCTCACACCGGCGTTGATTCAGAGTCTCATTGCAGCGGCAAAGGAGAGGGATATCCCCGTACTGGTTGATCCTAAATTTGACCATTTCTTTGAATACAGGGGGGTCACGCTTTTCAAGCCCAACCGTAAAGAGGCCGCCGATAAGATGGGTGAAAGAATTGATACGCTGGCACAGGTGGCCGATGTCGGACAGCGGCTGCTGAGTCGCCTGGAGGCCGACTCTGTGCTGATTACTCTGGGCGAAGAGGGCATGGCATTGATCGAACCAGGAAAGCCGATGGCCACCATTCCCACCATGGCCAGAAAAGTACATGATGTCTCTGGGGCCGGAGACACCGTCATCGCCACCATGGCCGTGGTGCTCAGTGCAGGCGGTACGCTTCCCGAGGCCGCCGTGATTGCCAACCATGCGGCGGGCCAGGTGGTGGCAGAAGTTGGTATTATTCCAGTAGAGCCGGTGGCGTTATTGAATACGCTTCTGGACGAGGCTGCCGTTTGAAAGCGACATTTAATTCATCCGGAAAGAGACCGATTAAAATTGCCGTTTTTGATGTGGATCGCACCCTGCTCGTAGGGACCAGTGCAGAGGAACTGCTGGCCAGGGCGCTCCGCCGCGATCAGATGCTTCCCCTGTGCCGAGTCTTTGCCGGTCTCTGGCAGATGCTGAGGCATCTGCATCAGGGGTGGGAGGCCGCGGTTTACTATAAATCTTACTATATCAAAGGGTTGAACGAGGCCGAGGTGTTGTCACGCATCCCAGCGGTGATTGACAACAAAGTGATGCCCCGTCTCTCGCCAAAATTGTTGGCATTCATTCCCTATCTGAAGGCGGCAGGATATCGAATTCTCATCGTCTCAGGCACACTGGACCCGATAGTCCAGGGATTGGTGCGGCGTCTGGGCGTTGATGGCGGCGAGGGCTCGGTGCTAGAAAGCATCAACGGGATATATACCGGGCGCATTGAGGATGTGCATCCCTATCACCACGGGAAACCCTTGGTGCTTGATCGATTGCTGGGAGAAGAGACCGTAGACTGGAAGCGCTCTTTTTCCTTTGGAGACAGCTGGGCTGACGTGCCGCTACTCTCTCGATTTGGCCACCCAGTGGCTGTGAATCCCGGTGTATTCATGCGTCGACAGGCAAAGCGTCGGGGCTGGATCACGTTGAATGACGGTCTGGAAAATCCCAATCCACTGGATCTGGGTGTGTTGTTGGAGCGATTGAAACAGACGGTTTAAAAAATAACGGGGCCGGACACCGTTTCCGGGTCCGGCCCTGACATGGGAGGGAGAGAGAAGTGTGAGCTTCTTTATCTATCTTCTAGCGAGCAGATAAATTCCAAATCCAATGAGCAGCAGCGGCAGCAGCGGGGCCAGTAGGCCCAGCGGCAGGAGAATTAATCCTAAAATTCCGCTGAACAGTGTGATGGGCACAATGGCCAGCAGTACAACGGTCACGATCAGTGCCGCCAGAATCTGAAGCGGAATGCTGATCAGAAAAAAAGCAGCTTTGAAGATCAGGCCGCCAATTTTAAAAATGACCAGAACCGCGATAAATAGAAATAGAAATGCCAGTATATCCATGATTGCCTCGTGTTAATTTAATTCTTCTACGGCTGTAAAAAGATAATTGTTTCAGAGAAATTTTGAAGAGATTAGCGGATGGGTTTGAGAGGTATGGTATATTACATGGACAGTATAGCAAGAATCGAACTTCACGTATGAGACGGTTTCTGGCCTGGTTCGCTGTGCTTTGCCTGACAGGTATTCCGTTATTGCGTGCTCAGACGCAAAAAGTCTATGACTGGGCGCCAAAGAGAATCTGGCCTGTGTGGGCTGCCGGTGCGGTGACGGCTGCAGCCTCCCTTGTCTTTGATGCGCGTACATCCTTGCCTTCTTCGAAAACGCTGGACGCCTCCCGCGTGTTCAGCGTGGACCGTTGTCTGCTCCCGCAGGTCAATCACAACACCGGTCGACTCAGCGATGGCCTGCTTCTTGCTTCATTGTCCAGCGGGGCGTTGATGGCCTGGACGGCTGACAGACAGCATCGCTGGACCTATCTCGGTATCTGGAGCGGGACACTTTTTCTAACAGGCGGTCTGACGCAGCTGACCAAGGCAGTGGTGCGCAGGGCGCGTCCTTCGGCCTATCGTCAACAGGCTGCTGGTGAGCCGTTGACCCGAGAGACTTTTCGTTCATTTTTTTCAGGGCATACGGCGCTTGCCGCCGCGTCAGTGGCCTGTGGCAGTGTCCTTTGGCTGAATACGCACTCAGAAAAATGGACATGGCCGGCCATTACCTCAGTCATGGTGTTGGGCAGTGGACTCAATCGTCTGCTGGGCGGATATCATTATTTGACAGATGTACTCACCGGAGCGCTTGTGGGCACCGCCCTTGGGCTATGGGTGCCGCAACTCCATGAGAAAGAGACACTGGGGCCTCTATCGGCACCGATGGTTTTTCATTTTCAATTTCGATTCTGATTTAAAGGAGAGACGCTGTGTACCTTCGCATTCAATCTATGTTTATTCTCGGGCTGTTGACATGGGCCGTGCTCCCGCTTTCCGGCCAGGACAGGCTGGCGGAGATCCGTAAAGCCATCCATGAGAAAGGTGCACAGTGGGAGGCCTGCGAAAATGCTGTTTCCACGCTGCCGCCGGCCGCACGTCGGCGGCTCTTAGGGGCAAAACGTCCCAGTACACAACTGGCCAAGGCGAGACAGATCACCCTGCCCGCACTGGCCGATCTTCCCACTGCCCTGGACTGGCGCGACAACAACGGAAACTGGGTCACGCCGGTGAAGGCCCAGGGCGCCTGCGGGAGCTGCTGGGATTTCTCTGCCATCGCCCAGGTGGAGAGTTGGTGGATGATCTATCATCAACGCCCGGATTCACTGCCCGACCTATCCGAACAGTATATTCTCTGCGCGGCCGATGCCGGTGATTGCACCGGGGGCGGGGTGGAGACAGCCTTGACCTTTATCCAGGAAAACGGAGTGCCGCCTGAAGCGTATTTTGCCTATCAGGCTGATGAGACGCTGAGCTGTCCGCCGGGTTTGGATCAGTGGGCCGAGCAGATGACCACGTTCCCGGACTGGGGTTATGTGACGCTGGGTGAAGCCGATGTCGATCTCATCAAGCAGGCCGTAATGCGTCACCCCGTGTCTGTGACCTACACTGTTTTTGCCGATTTTTACAGTTATCAATCCGGTATTTACGAGCATGTCACCGGCGCTGAAGAGGGGGGGCATGCTGTGCTCATCGTCGGATGGGACGATGCAGATCGATGCTGGATTGTGAAAAACAGCTGGGGGCCCAACTGGGGCGAAAATGGGTATTTTCGCATCCGCTGGGGAGAGTGCGGCATGGGCACGGAAATTCCGTTTATCTATGACCATCACACCGCCAACGCCCAGGTCACCGCTTCTCAGACGGTTCTCGCCCTCTCTTTGACACAGGGCGAGACCTACAGAGGCAGCGTCACACTTGAGAATCCCTCTAGTGAGGCTGTTGAATTCTCGCTCATCGACGACCAGGTGCCCCGCGTGATTCACAGCAGCAAGTTGAATGCTTATGAGGGCCAGTCCATCTGGTTTGCTGATCCTGATCTCCGCGGATACGATGATCATTGGTTGCTCCGCCTGGATCTGCCCCCATTCGATCTCTCACAGGCTGCAGCACCGGTTTTCAGCCTGCAGGCCAACTGGAACATCGAGGCCCTGGGCGTCAACGGCCCTTACGATGGCTGGGACGGCTGGAATGTATGGGTCAGTATGGATGACGGGGAGAATTTTGAGGTACTCACCCCGGAGAATATCGAATACAACGCCCAATCGATGTGGAGCTTTGGCGATGCAGACCAGGGCTGGGGATATGGCCCCGGCATACCCGGTTGGGGGGGGAGCAGCAGCGGTTGGCAGGAAATTCGTTTCAACCTGTCCGCATTTATCGCACAGCCACGGGTGCAGCTTCGTATTGCCTTCGCATCGGATAAGGCGTTTTGCAGCCGTGATGACGCGACGGTGTTCGGGTTGCTGGTGGATGATCTGCGTGTCACAGACGGCGGTACAACGCTCTACAGCCACACGGGTGATAATCTCGAAGGTATGACGCAACGCTCACTGGGCAGCCAGCCGGCCGCCTGGTTGACACTGGGTTTGGCCCGTGGCGTACTGCCTCCCGGTGGGCTGGTTGAAGTGCCGTTTACAGTGGAGACCGGCGCATTGACACACAGTGAATATGAGGGGCTGATCCATGTGGAGATGAGCGATGCGGCACAGCCTCAATTGAGTATTCCCATCCGTTTGACGCTGACCACGGCTGTGGATGAGACATCGGCGGCTCCAGAGCGGCTGACGCTTCTGCCCGCCTATCCCAACCCCTTCAATCAGGGGACGGTTCTCAGCGTGACCGTGCCGCAGGGCGGGGCCGAGGCTTCGGTCAAGATCTATGACGCCCTGGGCAGAGAGGTCTGTACACTGCACTCCGGCAGGCTCTCTGAGGGGAATCAGAATTTCTATTGGGACGGCAGAGACGGTGCCGGTCGAACGCTATCCAGTGGGGTCTATCTGGTTGTGTTGCAGGCGGGTAATCGTCGTGTGAGTCGTAAGATCTGTCAAGTGAAATAAGGAAAGTTACAGTGTCTGTTAAAAAGAAAAAATTCGGTCGTTGTGATGACGGCCAGGTTGATGCATATGTCTTGCGTACGCATGAAGGGTTCTCTGCTGAAATTCTGAATTACGGCGGCATCGTCCGTCGGCTGCAGGTGCCGCTGCCTTCCGGGGACGCCGTGGATGTGGTGCTGGGCTACGATGAGATGGCCGCTTATCTGGAGAATCCCTACTATTTTGGCGCGATTGTCGGCCGCTGCGCCAACCGTATTTCAGGGGGGCGTTTCCCGCTGAACGGGCAGGAGGTAATCTTGGCCCGAAATGCCGAGCCCTGTCATCTCCATGGCGGGGAAAAGGGGTTCGATAAGCGCCTCTGGAACGCGGCGCCATCGGGTGAAACGGGATTGAAACTTCAGTTGTCCAGCCCCGATGGCGAGGAGGGCTATCCCGGTCGTTTAGATGTGAGTGTGACCTATCGATTGGAGGGTATGGCATTGATTATAGAGTATGCGGCCTTCACAGACGCCCCCACGGTGGTCAACCTGACGCATCACAGCTACTTCAATCTGGCGGGACGTGGAGATGTGCACAACCATCGCCTCACCCTGGACTGTGACCAGTACACGCCCATGAAGTCGACATTCACACCCACAGGCGAACGATCAGCTGTGGCCGGCACCCCCTTTGACTTCACTGCGCCGCAGGCTATTGGAGACCGCATCAATGACGATGATGATCAGTTGAAGCTCGCCCACGGCTATGATCATAATTATGTGATACGCAGAAACGGTGCGGGACTGGTTCGCGCTGGAGAGGCTGTTTCGCCTGAATCCGGAATTGCCATGGAAGTCTGGACCACGGAGCCGGGCGTGCAGTTCTACGCGGGAAATTTTGTCGGTGCTGAACCTGTTGGGAAAAGGGGGATGATCTATGGCCCCCGGTCCGGCTTCTGCCTGGAGACGCAGCACTTCCCCGACGCCGTCAATCTGCCGCAGTTTCCTTCGGTGGTCCTGAACCCAGGAGAGGCCTTCAGCTCGCGTACAGAATATCGTTTTTCCGTCTAATCACCGGAACTGAAAATGGCAAAGCCGGCCCGTGAAAACGGGCCGGCTTTTTTTATCTGTGTAGCTGTCAGTATCGGATCTGTTTAAAAGCGCAAGGTAAATACCGTATGCTTCCCAGGTTCAGAGGAGACGGCAATGGAGCCGTTGTGCATACGCATGATCTGGCGGGAGAGGCTGAGCCCAATGCCAGATCCCGTCGGTTTTGTCGTAAAAAACGGAATGAAGATGCGTTCCTGCACCTCGGGCAATATGCCGGGCCCTGTGTCCGTCACCTGAATGATCACGCGGCCGCGCAGGTCCATGCGTGAGATGAGCATGATCTGCCTTGGCGGGCGCCCCTCTTTGAGCGCCTGTTTGGCGTTGAGCACCAGGTTGATGAGCACCTGTTCAATGAGCTGGGCATCGGCGGTGAGCTCCAGTGTTTTCGGGTCGATGCGTATCTCAAATTCGATGCCGTCGGCCTCGAGCTGCGGGGCCATGAGATGCTCAATCTGATTAAAGAGTCCGGCCACGCGGAAGATCTGGAAGTCGGGCTGGGGCACGCGTGTGAGCCGGCGGTAGGACTCGACAAAGTGGATGAGTCCCTCGCTGCGGCGTTCAATGGTCTGTATGGCCGAGCGTATATCCTCCAGCGAGTGGGCGGGGTCCAGGGCCTCCTGGGGGTCTTTCAGCAGGTCATTCACCGTAGAGGCCAGGGAGGAGATGGGGGTGACGGAGTTCATGATCTCATGGGTCAGCACGCGGATGAGATTCTGCCAGGCCTCCATCTCTTTTTCTTCCAGCTCGCTCTGAATGTTCTGAAGGGAGACCAGGGTGAACCGTGTGCCTCTCAACACAAACTCTGTGGCATAGATGGATACATGAAGCAGTTCCCCCTGATCCTGTATTTTGATCAGTGCCTTGTCGCCGGCGGTGAGATCAAGAAGGGTATTGACCAGTTCATCGCTGAAGCTGCGCAGGTCATCAAGCCGCTTGGCGTGGGGGAGGCGCAGCAGCCTTTTGGCGGCGTTGTTGAGCAGTTCAATCGACCCGTCTCTCTGAAAGGCGATCAGCCCGGTGCCGATATGTTCTACCACAATCTGCAGGTATCTGAAATGTTCTTCTTTCTCGGCGCGTGTGGCCTGGAATTTCTCAAGCACATCAGTAAATGCATTTTTCAGGTCGTCAAAGGAGGCGCCCAGGGCCAGCCCTGAGAAGGATTGTGAGAAATCATCGTATTTAATGGCCTCAAGAAAACGGGTGACGCTGCGGTTGGTGCGTTCCACATAGTGGATCAGCCCCGTGATCTGTAACAGAATGGAGATGGCAACCACAAAGGTCACGGCGTAGAGATGGGTGTGGAAGAGGAGATGGGCCAACAGAAAAAACGTGCCGCCCAGAAAAAGCGCACGCAGGGTACAGGCCAGCCTGAAAGGCATGCGGCTCATGGCCGGCCAGTGTATTGAACAGCCACCAGCGTCATATCGTCATGGGGCTGACCGTTGCCGGTAAAATGATTGATCTCATCGTGTGTGGCCCTCAGCATGGCCTCAGGTGATTTATGCGTGCGCCGGGCGATGTCCATCAGTCGCTCCTCACTGAATTCATTCTGCTGGGCGTCCATGGCTTCGGTGACGCCGTCGGTGTAGCAGACCAGCCAGTCCCCTTTCTTGAGCGACACGGTCTCCTCTTGAACACTTTCACTGAACTTGGCGCCTGAATCAAGGCCCAGTCCGATGCCCGGCGCATCCAGCAGGCGATGTGTGCCTTCCTGGACGTGAATGGGGGGATTGTGCCCTGCACGGGCATAGGTCAGTGTGTCTGTTTCAAGATCCAGGATACCGTAGAACATAGAGACAAAGGTGTCACGGGTGATGGAGTCATACATCAGTTTGTTGACCTTGGTCAGCACGGCTTTGGGGGAGGCCTGATCTGCGGCCTCTGACTGCAGCACACCCTTGGTCAGTGTCATATAGATGGCTGCAGGCAGGCCCTTGCCTGAGACATCGCCGATGGCAATGCCCAACTTTTGGGGGCCGAGCGTGATATAATCGAAATAATCTCCACCCACTTCCCGCGCCGGGATGCAGGCACCTGCAATGCGGGCTCCACGCCATTGCGGGCTGGTTTTGGGGAGCAGATTGATCTGTACCTGATGGGCGATCTCCAGCTCCTTGGCCATGCGTTCCCGTTCCAACTCGTTTTGGATATTCTGCACCGAGACCAGGGTATATTTTTCACCCTGCATGCGGAACTGTGTGGCGCGCACGGCCAGTTGCATGGCAGTGGGACTGGCCAGGGCAATGAGTGATTGTGTGCCCGCATCCATGGACAGCAGCTCCTGGGCGAGGCCGGATTTGAAGCGGTCAAGGTCATGCAGCTGTTTGAGCTGTTCAAGGCCGAAGATGCGTTTGGCGGTGCGGTTGAACAGTTCCACATCGCCATTCTCTTTGAAGGAGATCATGCCAATGCCCACATGCTGGACGATGGTCTGTAGGTAGCGGTAGTGCTCTTCTGTCTTTGCCCGGGCCTTTTTTATCTCTTCGGTGACGCCGGAGAACGCTTCGGCCAGCTGGGCAAATGAGTTGTCTCCTGCGCCGCCGGTGAAGGTCTGTGAAAAATCTTCATATTTTACAGCATCAAGAAATCGGGATAAATCCCGGTTTGTTTTTTCGACATAATGGATCAGTCGCTGCACTTGATAGAAGAAATGGAGGGCCACTGCCATAGGGACAGGGAAGGCCATTTTTCTTGAAAGCAGGTAGAAGAAGAGTGCGGCCGTGGCGGCAATGCCGGAAACACGCATCAGGCAGACAGTTTTAAAACGCTTATAACCCATATTTCTCCAATCGCCTGTAGAGCGAGGTACGCGTCAGTCCCAGTTCCCGGGCCGCTTTGCTTATGTTGCCCCGGTATTTGGACAGGGCCCGTTGAATGGCCAGCTTCTCAATCTCCTCGAGATTGTAGTCGTCCAGGGGGAGGTCTGCCTCTTTTTTCTTGCGCGGCGCCAGAAGAATATCCGCCGGGGTTAAAATCACAGATTCGGCCATGATGACGGCGCGTTCAATAGCATGTTGAAGTTCACGTACATTGCCCGGCCAGGTGTAGTCCATCAGTTTCTGCCGGGCGGCGGCGTTGAACGATTTACAGGGCAGATGATATTTTTTGCAGTATTGTTTTAGGAAGTGATCGGTCAAGAGAAGAATGTCGTCACCTCGGACTCTCAAAGGGGGGAGATGCAGCTCCACGGTGTTGATGCGATAAAGCAGATCTTCCCGAAAACTATCCTCAGCCACCTCGTCATGCACCGGCATATTGGTGGCAGTGATAAGGCGGATGTCGATTGGAATCGGGCGGTTTGAGCCCAGGCGCACCACCTCGCGTCTTTCGATGACTGTCAACAGCTTGGCCTGGAGTGACAGGGGAAGGTTGCCAATCTCGTCGAGAAACAGTGTGCCGCCGTTGGCCACTTCAAAGCGGCCGGCCCGCTCCTCACGGGCATCGGTGAAGGCGCCTTTCATATGCCCAAAGAGCTCACTCTCAAAGAGTGACTCACTGAGGGCGCCGATATCCACACTGATGAAGGCTTCGTTTTTCCTTGAAGAGAGGCGGTGCAGTGCCCGGGCCACCAACTCTTTGCCTGTGCCATTCTCACCCAGAATCAGTACGTTGGCATCGGTCTTGGCTACTTTTTGAATGGTTTTGTAGACGGTCTGCATGGCCGGACTCTGACCGATGAAATCGTGAAAGGGCTGGTCGAGATCGGCGGCCAGCTGACGTTCGCGTGATTTGAGATGGTCCACCTCAAGCCGGGAATTGCGCAGCGCCATGGCAGACATCAAAGTGGCCAGGAGTTTTTCATTCTTCCAGGGCTTCAGCACAAAATCGGTGGCCCCTTCTTTCATGGCCCGAACCGCCATCTCCACATCGCCGTAGGCGGTGATCAAGATGACCACCACGGCGGGATCGATCTCCTGGATCTGTCTCAGCCAGTGAAAACCTTCTTTACCACTGGTCACATCTCGCGTAAAATTCATATCCAGTAAAATGAGATCGTAGCGCTCGTGATTTAGAAGCGCAGGAATCATTTGCGGGTTTTTTTCCGTATGAATCACAGCGGCGTGTTTTTTCAGGAAGAGACGGGCGGCCTGAAGAACATCTTCATTGTCATCGATGATGAGTACTTTGCCCAGTTGGGTTTCCATGGCTGCCTATATTCAGTATGAGGGAAAGGGTTTTAAAAGATACAAATTATTAGAAACAGGATCAACCCTAGAAATGACGTTGTGCCGGTGAAAAAGGTTGCATTGTTTCATTGTTTTGTAGAAGTGTTCGCTGGCGGACACTGGTTGCGCGTCAGCGGACAGGCCTTGAGGTGTTGAGAGGGAATTGTTTAGATAAGTTAAATAAAAACAGTTATGGTATGGTTTTTGAAAGAGATTGGTCGAAACCGAGAATAAATTAGTTTTGAGATAGAGACGGAGGAATTCATGGACAGAAAGATTGAAAAGAAGAACTGGACACCCAAGAAGATAGCGACATTTGGCCTGCCCACTATTTTTGTTCTCCTGGTTTTTTATATGCTTGTCTTTGGTGACAAAAGCTCCAAGCTTAATGTAGAAGTGGATAAAATTACTATCTCTAAAGTGAGCCGCGGCGAGTTTCAGGAGTTTATCCCCATCATGGGCTCTGTAGAACCCATCAAAACCATTGAGTTGAGTTCTGATGAGGGGGGCCGTATTGAGCATCGTTATATCGAGTCGGGTACCAAGGTTCAAAAGGGCGATCCCATTCTCCGTTTTTCCAATACCAATTTGTTGCTGACCATTCTCAATAATGAGGCCCAGGTGAACCGCGCCAGCAATGATTTGCGCAGCACACGCCTGATGATGGAACAAAATGCCCTCAGCCTACGTAATCAGCTTCTGAACCTGGATTATGAAATTGCGTCACAGAAGCGTGTTTTTGATCGTGAAAAAACCTTAATGGACAAGGGGTTGGGGTCTAAAGAGGCCTTTGAAAACGCCCGCGATCAGTATCTCTTCTCACAGCGGCGTCGTGATCTGACGGTTGCGCAGCAGAAACAGGACTCTCTGTTCCGTCTGACTCAGATCCAAGCCCTGGAGACTTCGCTGGCCGGCATGCAGACCAACCTGATCATTGTGAAAGAGAAACAGGATAATCTGACGCTTCGCGCCCCCATTGATGGGCATCTGACCTCTCTGACCGCAGAGATTGGCGAGACCAAAAATCCGGGTGAGCGCCTGGGACAGATCGATGTGCTCGATCATTTTAAAGTCCGTGCCCGTATTGATGAATACTATATCAACCGCGTTGAAAAGGGTCGCATGGGTTCATTCGATCTCTCCGGCCGGAGCTATCGCCTGAGTGTCGATAAGATCTATCTGGAAGTGACAGACGGCCGTTTTGAGGTGGATCTTGTTTTTGCTGAAGGCGAACGGCCCGAGGGCATTCGTCGCGGCCAGACCCTGCATATCAAACTGGAACTGGGTGATCTTGAAGAGGCCGTGCTGCTTGCCCGCGGTGGGTTCTACCAGAAAACCGGTGGACAATACGTTTACGTCGTTGATCCCTCAGGCAACTTCGCCATCCGTCGCGATATCAAGCTGGGCCGTTACAATCCCCAGGTCTTCACCGTGCTCGGCGGCCTGGAGCCTGGCGAAGAAGTGATTACCAGTTCCTATGATACATTCGGTGATATTGATAAATTGATCTTGAAGAAATAACACAGCGGGAATAGATAGACGTTCAGACCCCATCCACAGGAAGGAGAACGAGACATGGCAATTATCAAGACCAACGACCTCAGAAAAGTCTTTTTGACTGAGGAAGTGGAAACAACAGCGTTGAACAATGTGAATTTTGAGATCCAGGAAGGTGAATTTGTCTCCATCATGGGCCCCTCGGGCTGCGGCAAATCCACATTGCTGAATCTGCTGGGTCTTCTCGACAATCCCACAGACGGCGAGTATTGGTTCCTCGGTGAAGAGGTGGCCAAATATTCAGAGCGTCAGCGCGCCAATCTGCGCAAAAATAACATTGGGTTTGTGTTCCAGAGTTTTAACTTAATCGACGAACTCACGGTTTATGAAAATGTCGAACTGCCGTTGCTGTACCTGGGCGTCTCCAGCGCCGACCGTAAGCGTCGCGTGAGCGAGGTGCTTGAGAGCATGGCGATTATGCATCGCAAAACACATTTTCCGCAGCAGCTCTCCGGTGGTCAGCAGCAGCGCGTGGCCGTGGCCCGTGCCCTGGTTGCCCGTCCCAAATTGATTCTGGCTGATGAGCCCACAGGTAACCTGGACTCCTCTCATGGTGATGAAGTGATGAAAATGCTCACCGACCTGCACGCCTCCGGCACCACGGTTATCATGGTGACGCACTCTCCGGCCTACGCGGAATATGGCGAGCGTATTATCCATCTGTTTGACGGTCACATTGTGACAGAGAATATTAAAGAAAAATTCCACGTTTAAGGGAAAACACACCCTCGACCGGCGGCTGTGATCGCGGCCGGCCGGGGGTATTTTCTGTTTTGGGGTATTCAAGGGAGACAGAAATGATTAAGCTGCAGGACATTGAGAAATTTTATACCAACGGTTATGTGAAAACCTATGTGCTTCGCGGGCTCAACCTTGAGATTGACGAGGGGGAGTTTGTCACTGTGATGGGGCCGTCAGGCGCTGGAAAGTCTACCTTGCTGCACATCCTGGGCATGCTGGACAATCCCTCTAACGGCGAATATCTTTTTTATGATACGCCGGTGCACCGGCTCCGTGAGAAGCAGAAGTCAGAATTGCATAAGAACCATATCGGATTTGTCTTTCAGAGTTATCACCTGATCGATGAGCTGACAGTGTATGAAAATCTTGAAACGCCGTTGCTTTACAAGAAAATCAAGGGCTCAGAGCGCAAAGCCAGGGTGGCTGATATACTCGACCGCTTCCAGATTGTCGCCAAGAAAGATCTCTTCCCCTATCAGCTCTCCGGTGGGCAGCAGCAGCTTGTGGGCGTGGCCCGGGCTGTGATTGCCGAACCCAAATTGATTCTGGCCGATGAGCCCACAGGCAATTTGAACTCTGCGCAGGGCAAGGAGATCATGGGCCTGTTGAAGAAGTTGAATCAGGAGGGCACCACCATTATCCAGGTGACGCATTCCGAGGAGAAAGCCAAATACGGCAACCGGACTATTCACCTGCTGGACGGTTGGGTGGAAAAAGAAGAAACCAACTGATCCCCCTTCAAAATTCTGCTGCGACGTCAACCGGCAAAGACAGCGGCGTCGCAGCAGCCTCTGCATTGCTGCACTTCAGGCCGATAGGGCATCCCTTCTTCCGGCTTCTCCCGTTCAACCCCGTGTCAGGCGGCATGTCGTAATTACTGTGATGGATACGGAGATCATCGATGAAAATCATGTTGCATCAGGGCCTTCGAGTGGCACTCAGGCGACTGAGTCGCCAGAAGCACTTTGCGCTGATCAATCTTATCGGACTGGCCGTGGGCATGGGAGCAAGTTTTCTGCTGCTCTTCTACGTGATGCATGAACGCAGTTTCGATCACCGTATGCCCCATGCGGCGCATGTCTATCGTATCTTGTCTGTGCCTGTGTCGCTGGGCGAAACCGAGGCCAGGACACACTATCCTGTGGCCGATGTGCTCACAAGAGAAATCCCCGATGCCGCGGCCGCATTGCGATTGAGCCTGCTGCCGCTGTTCACCCAGACCAAGGGGGCCATGCTCCGGCTGCCCGATTGCTATAGCGCCGGCACTTCAGTGAATGATTTTTATGGTTTAGAATGGCTTGAAGGGTCACTGCAGGAGTGGGCCGGTGATCCCCGGGGTCTTCTCCTCAGCAGAAGTGAAGCCTGTCGTTTGCTTGGCGATGAAGAGGCGTTGGGTCGGGTGATCAAGGTGACCCTGCGCGACAAGCCTTATGAGATGACCGTGCGGGGGGTTTACGCCGATCTGCCTCGGGCCCTGACCATGCGGCCGCAGTCGATCTGCCGAGAAGCCATGACACGCACCTTTTGGCGTGATATTTTTCACTGGCTCGACCACTCCCCGGCTGAGAACTGGGAGTTGCCCGCACACACCACACTGGTTCGGCTGCACCCGGGGGCGGCGCCTGAGGCGGTGACGGAGACATTGAATGCCATTGCCGCGCTTCACGGCATGAAAGAGCGGTTTGTCTACAGGCTTCAACCTTTGAAGGATCTGTATCTCGGCTCTGACCAGCTCAATGGCCATCTGGGTCGCAGAGGCAGTGCAGTCAACCTCTGGATTTTTTCCGCTATCGCCTTACTGATACTTATTATCGCCACAGTAAATTATATACTGATGGGAACGGCGCAGGCTGTCAAGCGGATCAAAGAGATTTCAATGCGTAAAGTAGTGGGGGCCAACCGCCCACAGGTGGCGGGGCAGCTGCTTGCCGAGTCTGTGCTGATGGCTTTTATTGCGCTGCCGCTGGCATTCATCGTGGTGGAAGCCGGCATGCCGTTGATCCGGCGTTTGCTGGGCGTCGAGCTGGCGTGGGATGTGATGCAGTGCCCCCTCGTCATTGTCGCCGTGCTGGGCGTCACGCTGTTGACAGGGCTCTTGTCAGGCAGTTATCTCGCCCTGTATCTGTCGCATTTTGAACCGATACACATGCTGAGAAAACGCCGGGCGCTGGCCAATCGTAAGTCGATGCTCAGGCAGATTTTGATTGGGTTTCAGCTCACTTCGTTCATTCTATTGATCGGATTCTGTCTGCATATCGACAGGCAGCTTCATTTTGTGATGAATCACGATCCCGGATTTGACACAACACAGCTCCATTCACTGGATATGGGCACACCGGCGCTGCGTCCGTTTGCCCCCTCGTTTAAAGAGGCCCTTGCCCATATACCGGGTATTACGGCGGTCACCGCCGCCAATGATGCCCCGCCCACAGGCAGCAAAGCCGTCATCCACTATGCGCCGCCGCAGTTGCCGGAGACGAAAATTGAAATGGAATCTTTTGATATCGATATCAATTTTCTGGATGTGATGGGTATTCCCCTCATCAGCGGTGCACTGCCGGCTGCTGAACGCCTCACTGGTTCTGCGAAATATGGTGTGATTAATGAGACTGCGGCGCGGCTGCTGGGTGGCGAAGCCCTGATGGGTCAAAAGATTCATGATGCAGAAATTGTGGCCGTGGTCCGCGATTTTCATATGCATTCTCTGCGTGAGAAGATCGTGCCCATGGTGCTGACTTATGATGCCTCCGGGGCCAATACGCTTATTTTTAGAATCAATCCGGCGCAAAAGGAATCTGTGCTGATTCAGATTGAGGGGCTGTGGCGAAAACAGTTTCAGGACAGACCCTTCCGCGTTGAGGCCTTTGATGAGGGCGTTGGCAGCCTCTATCTGGATGAAAGCCGTTTCCAAATGATGATGAAGACCTTTATGCTGCTGGCCGTTTTTGTGGCCATGATCGGGTTATTCGGTTTTTCGCTCTACCTGGGAGAGCAGCGGCGCAAGGAAATTGCCATCCGGAAGGTGATGGGCGCCTCCAATCTGAAGATTATGCGGTTGATGGTCATCGATTTTATCAGCCTGACGGTGATGGCCACAGCCATCGCCGCACCGTTTATTCAGATTGCCATCGACCGCTGGCTGGGGCATTTTGCCTATCGCGTTCAGACGTCGATGATGGTAATTGTCTATGCCGGGCTAATCGGTCTTGTGGTGACGGCGGTAACCATGTTCTATCAATCGTTGCGGTCAGCTCAGTCTAATCCTGTAAAGAATCTGCATCATGAATAGTATCGTTTAGTCATTTGCAGCAAAAGGAGGGTGCCATGCGTGAAGTCGTATTACAGATTCCTACATTGGAAACCGAACAGAATGTTGAAATTGATGTACGCATCAATGGCAGAAAGCAGACCATGCAGTATCGGGTGGAGATTGTAGACTGGGATGAGGGGGTGGTGACCAATGAACAGAAAATTGCAGTGTTGCGCCATGTGATAAAAGAGCATGAGAAGGATTGGGAGCTGATTCAGATTGGCGCCCCTGTGGAGAAAGAGAATATTCCGATCATGTTCAGAAAAAGGATGGCTGCTGAATAGAACCGATTCCGCATCCCGCTGTGTGGTGTGTGGTCTTTGCGCCTCTCTGAAGGGGGGTGTTCCCCGTTGTCGCCGGAGATGATCTCTTTGGGGCGTGCGGGTGTTTTGATGAAATTGTTTGGATTTTAATCCGGTGTATGTCCCGTGCATGCACCGGATTTTTTTGTGGTGGGGAGGAGCAGTGCCGTGGTAATATCTTGCGCCATTATAGCGTCTTCAATACTACAACACTTCAGCGCTTCTTGCAGTATATCTCTGTGAAGGGCAGGGCGTTGTCATCAAACAGGGAGTCTCCAATGGTTTTTCAGCAGCTGAGACAATGGGGCCGGTCACTGAGAATGCATCGGGGTTATACAGTGATTCATCTGGCAGGACTTGGCGTGGCTTTGGGCACGGCTTTTCTGATCGTGCTCTTTATCCATCATGAATGGAGTTATGACCGGCACTGGGAACAGCCGCAGCGGCTGTTCCGTCTCTCTACACATCTGCATCGCAATGGGGGCCTTGTAGGCTCTGCGTTGACACCGGCCGCCCTGGCTCCCACTGTGGAACAGGCTGTACCCGGGATTCAAAAGGCGGTTCGCCTCTTCAGCTATTCGTGGCGCGAAACCGTGCTGCTGAGTGCGGGGGATGCGTCTCATTATGAGCAACGTTTTTTTCTGGCTGATCAACATTTTTTTGATGTGTTTCAAGCCGCGTTTCTTCACGGCAGTGCCCGGCTAGCACTCAAGAACAGGCACAGTGCCGTGCTCACCCGCAGCGCGGCCCAGCGCTACTTTGGTGATGACCCTCCTCTGGGGAAACGCATACGCGTGGAGAATTTTGGCCCCATAGATTTGATCGTTACCGCTGTGGTGGAGGATCAACCGGCCACGGCGCATTTTCACTATGACATCGTCGTTCCAATGGCTGCAGGCAAAGAGATGTATTGGCCCACATTGGGTGAGGGCTGGCAGAATCGGTCGTTTTATACCTACGTAAAATTAGAGAAACAGGCGTCCAGTACAGATGTCGCCCAATCGATAAACAGGGTGTTGAAGGCTTCCGCCGGCCAGCAGGATCTCTCCGTTCGTTTACAGCCGGTCACGGATATTCATCTCCATTCACACTTTAGAGATGAGATAGAGCCCAATGGCTCGGCCCTGACGGTGTGGCTTTTCAGTGGCCTTATGCTGATACTGCTCAGTGTGGCTGGAATGAACTATGTCAACCTGGCCACGGCGCGGGTATTGGCCCGGGCCAGAGAGGTGGGCGTCAGAAAAAGTGTGGGGGCGCTTAGGGGGCAGCTTGTCAGCCAATTCCTGACGGAGTCGATTGGCACGGCGCTGCTGGCACTTCCCCTGGCCCTGTTCCTGGCTGGGTTGGCACTGCCTGTATTCAGTGACCTCCTGAACCGACACTTCAGCCTGCAGCAACTCCTGGCCCCCAAGGTATTGGGGACTGGCCTGGGCCTCGTGGTTTTGCTGGGGGGGCTCGCCGGCGTCTATCCTGCCCTGAGGCTCTCAAGTTTTGATCCGGCCCGTGTGCTCAAGGGCAGCGGCCCTCAAAGCGCCAGCCGTTCTCATTTGAGGCGGCTCCTGGTTCTGTTTCAATCCACTGTCGCCATTGGATTTGTTTTTACTGCGCTGGTGGCCGCTCGGCAGATTCGCTTCTTTCAGAAGCGTCCCCTGGGCTTCTCAAGAGAGCAGGTACTGATAGTACCCTTCAAAGATGATGCGGCCCGGCACCGCCTGCCCTTGCTGCGCCAGGCACTGGCCGACCAATCCCATGTCAGGGCGATCACGGCCTGTTCGCAACTGCCCTCCTATGTGCGATGCGCCCATGAGATCGTCTATGAAGGTGCCGATGTGCACCGCCCCCCGCAGATGCAGCTGCTCTCTGTGGATGTTGATTTTTTTAAGACCTTTGGGATGACGTTGACAGAGGGGCGGGCCTTTCACTCCAACATTCCAACGGATCAGTCACAGGCCTATATACTCAATCAGTCCGCAATGAAAATGCTGGGGTGGCAGACCTGTGCCGGCCAGTCATTTATGCTCTCCAACCGGCGCCTCGCCAGGGCGACCTTTACACCCGGTGTTGTGATTGGTGTGGTTGAGGATTTTCACTTCAGGTCGTTTCACGAGCGCATCACCCCGCTGGTCCTGCGTCTGGCAGGGGAGGATTGCCGTTATCTGGCTGTGCGTCTCGGCCCTGACGATATGGCCACCGGCGTTTCAGAGGTGAAGCGCATCTGGGAGGCCGTACTTCCGGACCGGCCCTTTGAATATTTTTTCTTCGATGACCATTATAACCGATTGTATCAGTCTGAACTTCGGCTGGGTCGTGCACTGACCGCCGCGGCGTTGATCTCGGTGTTTATTGCACTGCTCGGCTTGCTGGGGCTCTCAGCGCATAGCACCGCGCGAAGAAGCAAGGAGATCGGGGTCCGAAAGATTTTAGGGGCCTCCGCCTGGCAATTGGTGCTGATGCTGGCCGGTGAAGTGCTGTGGCTTCACCTGGCAGGGGCGGCGCTGGCACTGCCTCTGGCCTTCTGGGCGTGTCATCACTGGCTGGAGCAATTCGTCTATCGCATCAGCATCGGCTGGCAGCTGCCCCTTGGAACTGCCGCCCTGACAGGGCTGGCGGCCTTGATGGCGGTGGCCTATCACGTGATTCGGGCCACTGTGGCCAGCCCGGTGTCCGCGCTGTCCGCCGAGTAAATCATCGAGGCGCCGGCCGCCGTGGCCCCGTGTTTTTGACTGAACTTCTCACCGACATCAGAGTATAAATTCTGTACCCTAATTATCGATGGAGGACGCGTGTATGGCGCAAGGAAGAAAAAGAGGTCCGTTTAAAGAAACCGTCGAATCGTTGTTTATTACCATCGGGCTGGCGCTGGTCATCCGGGCCGGTGTGGTGTATCCCTTTAAGATTCCCACAGAGTCCATGGTCGGATCGCTGTTGAAAGGCGACCATATCCTCTGCAATAAATTTGTCTACGGTATACGCACGCCAGACTGGATTGGCATTCCGTACACAGAAATCGGTTTTGATGTCCCACATACCCGCCTCCCCGGTTTTCGCAATCCCCAAGCCGGTGATGTGGTGATCTTCAAGTATCCCCGTGATCGTTCTGAATACTATGTCAAGCGCTGCATAGCCACCAGCGGGGATACGGTTGAGATCAGAGACCGTGTGACCTACATCAACGGCAAGGCTGCCATCAGGAATGAAAATGAACAGTATATTTCAGGACAGGTTCTCCCGCCAACCTATCAACAGGACGGACTCTTTCCGCCTGGCGAGACCAATATCCATCAGTACGGGCCGTTGCGCATCCCCCAGCCGGGTGATCGTTTTACGTTCACGGATTCCAATCGTGCCCAGTGGTTTCAGTGGATGAATCTGATGCTCTATGAGGACCAGCGCGTCACCGTGACCTGGCAGGGAAAGACGCATCACATGGAGGCTGCACAGATCGATCAGTGGCCGCGTCTGGTGGCGCAGCTTCCTGCCGATGCGTTCCAGATCAATGGTCGGTCATTGCTTGGATATCAGTATGCCGTTCAGGACAGGCAGTTCTTTATGATGGGGGACAACCGCGACAACAGCCTGGACAGCCGGTTCTGGGGTTTTCTGCCGGCGCGTTACGTGGTGGGTCAGGCATTGATAAAATATTGGTCCTGGGATGCGGACAAACCGTTGTACCAACTGCCAGATAAGGTTCGGTGGAATCGGCTGTTGGGCTTGATTGACTAGCACTGTTGTCGGGAATTCCAGGGTTCTCTGATAGTTGTCCGTATATTACAGTGTCAGGGCAATTGATATTGGAGGCAAGTATGAAAAAATGGACTGTTTGGTTCAGCCTGATTTTATCAATCACGATTGGTTTAGGCTGTGCAACAACCGGGGGCGTCAGTTTTAAACAATTAGTAAAGATTGAAGCGGGGCTGCCGTTTGATTATACCCGCCTCGAAAGATTGGTCATTATGGATAGTCCGGGAGCCAAGAGAGAGCGTAGCCGCGTCCACGTGTCTGAGAAACAGTACATTGATTTGGATGTCCGTGCGGCCGATGCTGAGGGCAATCTGTACATTTTACCGGAAAGCCTCAAACCGACCTGGAATTTTATGACGACAGTGGATTTTGGGGCTGTAAAATTGGGGCCTTTGAGTTATTCCCGTTACCCCACCCGCATGGTAGATGCGGCTTCCGGTCAGCCCATACAGGGACAGGCCATCCGCTTGAAATTGGTGGCTTCCAATGTGCCCTCTCCTTTTGCTGTTGAGGCAATGCTCAGGATCAAGACGCCAGCGGGCAACATGGTTCTTCACGATATGTTGGAATTTGAAATTATTTCATCAAGTGGAGATAGTATGAATTTATTGCAAAGTACAACGGGTGACAATTAAGTCGATTTGTCAAAGTTATTGAGCGGCCTTTAGAGGCCGCTTTTTTTTTGAAACAAAGCTGCCATTTTCTTCGTAAATCTGAATAAACATAGTTTCGGAAAAACGAAGATATTTTTTTAGCTTGTTTATTCGGAAATTTGAAAAAATGGAGGACTGTCTTGTGAAAGTGCTTACACGTCCCGAAGAGCTGGCGCTGTTGGCGGTCTGGCGGCTTCACCCCGATGCCTATGGTGTCACCATTCGTCAATATGTCATGGATGTGACAGAGACCCGCTGGTCTGTGGGGGCCATTTATGATGCGCTCGACCGACTTTCGCTACGCGGGCTGCTCCAGGCCCGGCAGGCAGATCCCACGCCGGAGCGGGGGGGGCGGAGCAAGAAGTATTTCAAGTTGACGCGCCTGGGTCACGAAACCCTGATGCAGATGCGGGAGATGCAAATGGCGTTGTGGCGGGGGCTTCCCGCCGTGGACTTTGAATGATGTTGAGAGTCTCAATATGTCTATAAAAGCGCCGCCCACTCTGGCCCGCATCCTCCTTACATGGACCAGTCGAGAGCAGAACCGTTTGGCTGTATTGGGTGATTTTGAAGAGATTTACCACATGACAGCAGCGTCTCAATCGAGAAAACTGGCCAGACATTGGTATTGGTCTCAGGCGCTGAGGACTGTTCCCCAATTTTTTAAGACCCATCTTTTTTGGAGTTGCACGATGATCACGAATTTTTTCAAAACGGCCTATAGGAATTTGAAACGCCAAAAGGGACATTTTTTTCTTAACCTGATCGGTTTAACCGTGGGCATGGTGAGCTGCCTGCTCATATTGCTTTACGTCCAGCATGAACTGGGTTATGATCGATTCAACCTGCGGTTTGAGGATATATATCGCGTTCAAGCCAGTGTCGTCTTCAATGGTATTGATGGCAACATCGCTCAATTGGGTGGGCCTGTCGGCCCCACGCTGGTTCGGGATTACCCTGAGGTTGAGGCCGCAGTCCGGTTCTGGCAGGTGGGGTCCTATGTGATACAGCGGGGCGATCAATCCTATAATGAGGGCCGTGTGGGATATACCGATCCATCATTTTTTGATGTGTTCTCCATCCCATTGTTGGCGGGAAATCGGGAGCAGGTGTTGAAGTCGCCGCATACCATGGTGATCTCAGAAACAATGGCGAAGAAATATTTTGGTGATACTGATCCTGTGGGTGAGATGCTTTTACTGGATAACAAAGATTATTTTCAGGTACAGGGCGTTTATGAGGATATCCCCGATCAGTCTCATTTTAGGTATGATTTTTTACTGTCCTTTGAAAGTCTAGATCAAATCCAGAATGATTACTGGCTGAGTTTTAATTATTTCACTTATGTGTTATTGAGAGAGGGCACAGAACTCACTGACATAAACTCAAAATTCACATCTCTGGCCCGACGCTATTGTGGACCTGAGTTTCAGCAGTATTTGGGTTCAAGCTTTGATGAGATCCTCGCTCAGGGCAATGCGCTGAATTTTTATCTTGAGCCGATTGAGAGGATTCATCTGCATACCCAGGTGTTGGCGGATATAGCGCCTCAGGGTGATTTCAAGTATGTGCTGCTCTTTACAATTATTGCCCTGTTTATTTTGCTCATTGCCTGCTTTAATTTTATCAATCTGGCCACTGCCCGGGCGACGACACGGGCCAGAGAGGTGGCGCTACGCAAAGTGGTGGGCGCCCCACGCTTTCAGATTATGCTTCAGTTCCTCACTGAATCTCTGGTCATCTCAACGGTATCCATGGGTGTGGCCATCATTTTGTCTATTGCGGCCTTGCCCTATTTTAATCAATTGTCCGGTAAGCAATTGAGTCCAGTCGCATTGCTGGATCCTGTCGTCCTGTTCATCTGCACTGTAATTTTATTACTGACCAGTGTGGGTGCCGGACTGTATCCCGCCTTTGTCCTGTCGGCTTTCAAACCGGTGTCTATTCTCAGGGACAAGCTGCATCAGGCCAGCAGTGGACGACTGTTGCGCAACGTGCTTGTGGTCTTTCAATTTTCTTTGTCCGTTATTTTATTGGTCAGTACTTTGGTCGTTTATCTTCAGCTTCAGTATATTCAAAATAAAAAACTGGGGTTTGAACGGGAGCATGTGCTACTCATCAATGATGCTTTTATCCTCGGTGATCAGCGTCAGGTGTTTAAGAATAAATGTCAGGGGCTGCCGGAGGTGCAGGCCGCTTCCTTCAGCAGCTATCTGCCCGTGCCCTCTGCCAGAAACAGCAATATGATATTTGCAGAAGGCGCATTATCAGAGGAGCCGATTACCATAGATACCTGGTCGACGGATGAAGGATATATTGCGACCATGGATATCAAACTGATTCAGGGCAGGAATTTCAGGGCGCATTCACAAGCAGACTCTTTGAGCGTACTGGTCAATGAGGCCATGGTGGCGCGATTTGGCTGGAAAGACCCTGTCGGAAAGACTATAAAGAGATATGACGCCAATATTCCTCCGGCATTGGTGACGTATTCGGTTGTTGGCGTGATCCGGGATTTTCACTATCTTTCCATGCGTTCGATGATACAACCGTTGGCACTTTTCAATCGATCCTCATCCGGCTATTTGGCGCTTCGTTTAAATACAGAGGAAGGATTGGCGCCGGTTGAAAAAATCAAGCGGCTCTGGGAAGAGGTGGTACCCGGGCAACCATTTTCTTACACATTCATGAGCGACCGGTTTGCAATGACCTATCGTGAGGAGATGCGTATCGGCAATCTTTTTACCCTTGCCGCATGTATTGCTGTGGTCATCGGTTGTCTTGGACTTATTGGATTGGCGGCCTTTATCGCTGAACGGAAGACCAAGGAGATTGGCATCAGAAAAGTGCTTGGGGCGACAGGGACGCAGATTGTGCTTATTCTGACCAAGCGTTTTACTTATGCTGTTTTGGTCGCCAACCTTCTGGGGTTGCCCTTAGCTTGGTTTTTTATGCGTCACTGGCTGGATGGATTTGCCTACAGAATTGAGTTCAGTTGGTGGATTTTTGCGGTGACTGGACTGGTGACGCTTGTCATTGCCTGGCTGACAGTGGGGTATCAGGCTGTACGCGCCGGTTTGACCAATCCTGCAAAGAGTCTGAAATGTGAGTAAAGCATCGGACAATCTGAAACAGTGAGCGACAACGTCGTCATGGTTAAATAGTGTTGCTTTGGTAGGGGCAGGCACGTGTAAACCTTATTGGGCCAATGGCATATCGTTTTATCAAAAATCTTTCCTGTCTAAGGGGTTGTTATGAAATCCATGTTTTTTCAACTTCATGTCATACATAAAATATTCACCCATGATTTTAGGAGCCAGACCTGATGAGAACAGCCAGCGTTTTTTCCTGCCCCAATTGCGGTGGCGATGTGCCGGCAAAGGCGGCGGCGTGTCCCCATTGCGGTTCTGATGAGAATACAGGTTGGTCGGAGCAAACTTATCTGGATGGTCTCGATCTGCCTGAGCATGATTTTATCGATACATTAAAGGACCAATACGGTGTAGACCTGGAGGGCGGGAAGTGGAAACCGCAGATGACTGCGGTTGCGGCCATCCTGATGATTACATTGTTTATACTTTTCTATGTTTTGAGGTGTTGAAGATCTAGCATTTAACCTCTGGACTGTATTGAACCACCGCGTATTCAATGATGCGCGGTGGTTTTTTTGTTTCGTCGGACATTTGGGGGGGCGGCCTTGAAAAACAGGATTTGTAAAGGACTGAAAACTTTATTGTTCAAAAAAAGTGAAGATATTTTGTAACTTTTTTGTTCGCTTTTCGTGTATAAATAGGTGTAATGAGAATGAATCCGAAATGGTCTGACTCAGCGGCTTTATGAAAAGGAGATGAAAATGGGTATACATCATGTTTTTGTTTATCGCCTGTTGTCCAAAATGATAAAGCCTTCTATTCGTAGAACAGCGATGGAAGAATTTCAGACCCGCTATGACGAGATTGCCGTGGCGCACACAGGTTTTTTTGCCACCCTGTGGTTATGGCGGGAAATTTTTTTCCTGTCGCTACAGCGGATGCTTGAGCATGCATCAAGTATCGCTGCGGCAGTCACTGAATCTTTGGTGATGACACTGCGTCGTTTTAAAAAAGAACGGACGTTCATGCTGATCAACGGATTTGGGCTCGCCGCCGGGTTGTTTTGTACGCTCATTATTCTGGCCTTTGTACGCCATGAGATCAAGTATGATCAGTTCCATGAGAAAGCAGACCGAATTTATAGAATTACTTTGGATGCCTTTTTTGCCGGTGAGAACATACAGGCACCGCACTCCTCGGCGCCCCTGGCGCCCGCACTTAAAGAAGTGTCACCCGATGTTGCGGCCTTTGCCCGCCTCTATCCCTTTGATAGTGCTGTGATTTCTACGGAGAGTGAACAATTCAACCGGGAGAAGGTTTTCTACGCTGATCCGTCAATTTTTGATGTTTTCACCTTCCCTTTCATTCAACAGGGCAGTGCCGCCGCGCTCAATGTTCCCAATACGGTGGTGATCACAGAACGCGCGGCGCTTCGATATTTTGCCACGACAGATGCCATAGGAAAAACCCTTCAATTGGGAGATGGCCTCCAGATGACTGTTTCAGATGTTATTGCCAATGTGCCCAGGGCTTCCCATGTTCATTTTGATGTGCTCTGTGCCATGGCGACGTTGCGCCAGAGGGCCGGGGAGAGGCTTGAGCGTTGGCTGCCTTTCAATTTTTACAGCTATATTTTAACCCGGGAACAGGCCGATCTGTCTAAGATTGAGGCATGCATGGCCAAGGTCAATCAAATACATCTTGGCGGTATACTCGAATCGGTTGGGGGCACGGTGAAGCTTCAGTTACAACCCTTGAAATCGATTCATTTGCACTCCAGTTTGGCCGGTGAGATAGAGGTCAATGGCAATGCGCAAGTCTTGCTTATTCTTGCCGGTATCGGCCTTTTTGTGCTGGTCGTGGCTGGATTAAATACCGTTAACCTGATGACAGCCCGCCGACTTGTGCTGGTTAAGGAGATGACCATACGCCAAACCCTGGGAGCCGGGAGAAGCCGTCTTATTTGGCAGATGATGCTGGAAACCCTCTGGACCACACTGTCTGCTACTGTTTTGGCCTGGATGTTGATTTTACTTTTTTCCGGTGCAATCAAAGATTATCTAGGATTTCGGTTTAGCATTGAACCCACCGATTTAACCTGGCTCATTTCTGCAACCCTGGGCATTGTTTTGAGTTTCTCTGTATTTGCTGGATTTTACCCCGCATTTTCCTTGTTGCGAAGACAGGAATTGGTTGTCAACCGTTTTAATCAAGTCAGAAGTCGCCACGCCGGCGGTCGGCATTGGCTGGTGTTGTTACAGTTTGCCATTTCAATTGTGTTGATCATTGCCTCTGGTGTGATTGAGCGCCAACTTCATTTTTTCAGTCAAAAAGATCTTGGTTTTCAAATGTCTCATCGTATTGTTTTGGATCTTGATAATTCGCAAATAGGCAGGCAGTTGAAGACCGCTTTTGCCACCCATCCCGGCATTCTCAATGTGGGAAGCTCCAGTGTACTCCCTGGGTACGATTTCTTTAAGCAACCCATTTTGCCAGAGGGGTGCACTGAGGATGAACGCATCAATATGAAAGAGTGCACTGTTGATCCGGATTATTTCCCTGCCCTGGGTATACCGATGACAGCTGGAAGGAATTTCGACTGGTCTATCGCCTCTGACAGGCGGGACGCGGTAATCATCAATCAAAGTGCAGCTGAAGTGTTGGGTTGGAAAAATCCCGTGGGTAAAACATTGTCGCTTGATCCACGGAAAAATGATAAAAAAGTTATTATTGGTGTTGTACGGGATTTTCATTTCGAATCTTTGCATCATGCTGTGGCCCCGCTTTTTGTGACTTGTTCCTTTGCACAACAAGGGCACATGGTTGTGCATTTAAAGGAGACCCATTGGCTGACAACGCTTGAACATATTGAAAAGGCCTGGGGGACGATTATGCAGGGTCAGCCCTTTCATTTTAAATATTTGGATCAGGTTTTTGATGTTCGTTACCAACAGGAACAGCGGCTTATTCGTTTGATCCGGCTTTTCACCGGCCTGGCACTGCTTATAGCCGCTTTGGGCCTGTGGGGTATGGCGATTCACACTACAGAACGTCGCACCAAGGAGATTGGTATTCGGCGTACGTTGGGGGCCTCTGTTTGTTCAATTGGCTGGCAACTGTCCAATCAAATGCTCAAATGGATTCTTCTGGCCAATGTGATTGCCTGGCCCGTGGCTTATTGGATTACACAGTGGTGGCTGGAGCAATTTGCTTTTCATCAATGGCCATCCATCTGGATGTTTGGGGGGGCGGCGCTGTTTGTCCTGCTTATTGCGATACTGGCCATTGGCTGGCAAACATGGCGTGCGGCACGGGCCAATCCTGTGGTTGCTCTGCGTTATGAATAGGTTTACTTTATAAATTAGGGGTGAGACCATGCGACTGCTGTCAAGAAAAGAAGAGATGATACTGCTCGCCGTCTGGAAGCTACAGGGCAATGCCTATGGCGTCACCATACGCGAGCACATTGAAAAAGCCAGTGGTGTGAAATGGCTGTTTGGGGCCATTTACAATCCATTGGGCCGGTTGGTAGAGATGGGTTTTGTTGAGGCTGATGAGAGCGATCCGTTGCCAGAGCGTGGAGGGCGGCGTAAAACGCTTTATCGGCTGACAATGAATGGCAAGGCAGCGCTTGAGCGTATTCGAGAATTACAGGCGGCCATGTGGACAGATGTGCCGCCACTCACAGAAGAACGGTAAATTCTGTATGCTGGCCAAAATACACTTTGTAGAATTGGGTGATGCCCTTCGAGAGGGCATACTGTCACGGTCCGCCTTGTCTGGATTTGTGAAACCACAGCATCATTGCCACGGGTACTGACAGATGCCGCATTTGTCTTGAAAACAACGGACAGGGCAAGGTTTTAGATCCAGTATCCAGCGATTAATCATAAGTAAAATTTAAAAAGCGTCTATCTTAGGTAGGCGCTTTTGTTTTTATTGAACATTTAAAGGCATGGGTAGGGCGAGCGTGCCTCTATATTTTTTAACAATAGGCTAAGTGAAGGGGCATCGCACTGGCAGATGGCGCAGGGCTGTCTTTATTGGCGTCATGGCATTAGGGTGGGTTTAGAGTTGTTGTTAGGGGTTTTTCTTGATTATGGAGAACTTTACAATAACCACTTGATTTTAGTCGAGAATTAAATGTACTTTAAATCACCTAGAGCTGAGGTTCAGCTTTGGACACACCATTGCAAACCAATTTACATTTTCATCGCAGTCTGGCTATGGGTTCTGAAAATGGATCAGCACCCTGTTATTTTCTCTCTTCAACATCAGGGATGAGATGGCAGGATGTTTTCTCGGATTCCCTTTCGGAACGGAGTTGTCGCTTGCTGCCTGTTTTTTGTTCATGTAAACGCTTCCAAACGTTGTTATAGATGCGATCGATTCGTATTCCACAACTCATTTAGAAGGAGAGGTCATGACAAAAACGGATCAATATGAGGTGAATTTCTTCAAGCCCTTGTCGACCCATGCAAAGGCCAACAAGAAATTGATCTTAATCCTAGCCACCATCTGGGCTGTCAGTGTATTCGGGTTTCAATTTCTGCTCATGTTTTTAAATACCCCCACGCCCGAAGCCAGCTACACCGCATTTCAGTCAGTTTGGCCGCAGGTTGTAGAAGACCCGGCCGCTTCACTGGATCAGAAACAGGTTTTTTCCCGGTCGCTGCTGTCTGTACTGGGGAAGAACATTGCAGTCAAAGAAGCCGATAAGACGATTTTGAAAGACGCGTTGAGCTGGACATTGATGTCCATGCAGCCCGATTCGCTTCAAGCGGTTTTTCACGCTGAATCGAGTGCTTCGTCGGTTCAAGCGGCGCGTGTTGCTTTGAATCTTGAAACAACCGGTTTTGATAAATTGATGGCCGACTTCCTTCCGCTGTCTCTTGTTCCTGTCGAAAGCGATGGGCTTGATCCTGAAAAAAAAGCAATGCTCCCCGGCCTGATGAAGAAGTATCTGGTCCATAACCAGAATATCCTCACAAATTTCAAATTTATGGGCTTTCCATTTCACTATTGGTATACAGCGCAGTTTCTGCTCATTCTGTTTGTCGTCCTCTGTTTGATTTACGCCATGGCGATAGACCGGATGAACAAAGAACATGAATTCGTTGAAAAAGATTAGCACTGAACCCAATATTTGTTGGAGGGAATTTTGAACAGACGACTTTTATCTCTATTTATAATTATATTTCTATCCGTTCTGGCTGGGAATGCCTTTGCCCAGGATGCCATCAAGCTTGAAGGCGAATTTAAACTGGGTCCGGCGATCATCCTGATATTTATCCTTGTGCTCTTTGTGATGGTAGGTGTGATGAACCGCGCCAAGGACACGTCGACGTATTGGGCGGCGGGCAGGAAGATATCACCGGTGGGCGCGGGTATGGCCATCGCCTCAAACTGGATGAGTGCGGCTTCCTTTCTGGGCATGGCGGCCATCATGTACGGCTCGGGCTATCACGGTCTCTCCTACGTGGTGGGCTGGACCGGCGGGTATGTGCTTTTGCTTATTCTCATGGCCGGGCAGATTCGCCGTTATGGTAAATACACAGCCGCTGATTTTATCGGTGACCGTTACTACTCCAAGGGACTGCGTGTGGCTGGCGCCAGTCTGGCCATCTTTATCTCCTTTTCCTATTGTGTCGGTCAGTTTGCCGGTATCGGGCTCATGTTCAAGTGGATTCTCGGTATCGACTACACTGTGGCCGTGCTCATTGGCGCTGCTGTGGTCCTCACCTATACATTGATCTCCGGCATGCTGGGCGTGACCAAGAACATGCAGATTCAGTATGTGATTATCATTGTCTCTTTTCTGATCCCACTGTTTATTCTCAGCTACAAGTTCGGCTATTTCTGGTTCTTGCCCCAGGCAGGATACGGGGCAGTGGTTTCTGATATTGTCAACGGCATTGCGCCTGGCAAAGGCATCACGGCCATGGGACATGATTTTGCCATCCTGCCCTCTCCAGAGTATGCCATGCCCTGGGACCCGGCCACGGGCCAGACGGCATTTCAGTGGGTGGCCATGTGCTTCTCTCTGATGATCGGCACGGCGGGCCTGCCTCATGTGATCCAGCGCTTCTACGTGGTGCCCCGCGCCAGGGATGCACGTTGGTCTGTGGTCTGGGGACTGTTTTTTATCTGTATTCTCTACTGGAGCGCCCCGGTGTACTCCGCCTTTGGCAAGATTCTTTCCTCCAATCCCGATGTGGGTAAACTGGCCAAGGACGCCATTGTGGTTTACACGGCCCAATTGGGTAATGTCTTTCCCCTGGTTGTAGGATTCCTGGCAGCGGGCGCCGTTTCTGCCGCGTTTTCTACGGTTTCCGGCCTGCTGGTGGCCGGGGCGTCGGCGTTTTCGCATGACCTCTATTTTCGTGTGATCAACCCCAAGGCCACTGAACATACGCAGATGCTGACGGCGCGTATAGGCACCATTATCATGGCCGCTGGTGTGGCCGTTGTGGCTCTGGCCAATCTGGGACTCATTGCGCAGTTGGTTGCGGTGGCCTTCTCTCTGGCCGGTTGCACCATCTTTCCGCTATTCATTTTGGGCATCTGGTGGAGCGGTTCCAATCGCGTGGGTGCCTGGAGCGGCCTCATTGCCGGATCCACCGTCGCACTCATTGCCCTTGTCTATTTTATCGCCGGTAAATTCGGAACAGTGCTACCGGCGGCTGAGTTCATCACCTATTATCTGAATCCCTGGTACTTTGCGGTTTTTGGCGCGCCGCTGGCCATTCTCTTTAATATCATCGGTTCTAAATTGTCTAAAGAGAAGACACCGCTGGAGATTAAGAAATTCCTGGCTGAGAAAGTGCACAACTACGACGTCGAATAGTGTATTCGCTGGCTCCGTCTCTTCTTGAGGCGGAGCCGTTGGCCCACTGGCATCGCCTGTTTTTATGAAGCGGTGCCCACTCCATTGATTTGAATATGTGACGGATATGATCACAACAAAACGTACATTTATCAATCGTATCATTCTCTCTTCGCTCCTTGTTTTTCTGCTCTTCACAGGCTTTGTTTTTCTCCTCATTTTGCCTGCGCTGGAGCGGAATATGCTCGACAGAAAACGGGAGATGATCAACGCACTGACCGATTCCGCCTGGAGCCTTCTGGCAAAAATGCAGGCACTGGAACAGCAGGGCTTGTTTACGCTGGAAGCGGCACAGGCGGAGGCCAAGACATTGGTTCAGGGCCTGCGTTACGGCGAGGAGGCAAAGGATTACTTCTGGATCTCAGATATGCGGCCGGTGATGATTATGCATCCCTATCGCAGCGAGCTCAACAACACCGATCTCTCAAACTATCAGGACCCGGATGGAAAACGGCTATTCGTCGAGTTTGCCCGCGTGGTGCGCCAAAAGGGAGAGGGCTATGTGGACTACATGTGGCAGTGGAAGGACGATTCCACGCATATCGTGCCCAAGCTCTCCTTTGTCCGGGGCTTTGAACCCTGGGGATGGATTATCGGCACAGGCATTTATGTGGAAGACGTCAAGGCTGAGATTGCCCAGCTGTCACAGCGTCTGATCTACATCTCCCTGGCCATTCTGTTGATTCTCGGGGTCATCCTCATCTACGTCAATCAGCAGAGCCTTCGCATTGAAGCGCGGCGCCGGCAGGCCGAGGAGGGGCTGCGGGAGTCCGAGGCCAAATACAGGGCACTGGTCGAGGCCTCTACCGAGGGCCTGGTCATGATGCTTGGTGGAGAGTATGTTTATGCCAACGCGGCCCTGTTGACGATGTTGGGCCTGCCTGTGCATGATTCGGCGCCCATCAATTTAGAGCAAGTGCTCTGTGATCAGGCCGCAACAGATGGAGAGCCCAATTATTTCAAAAGACTGAAACAGGCGGAAGCCTTGGAGAATCAGTTGGAAACCCAGCTTCGACGGGTGGATGGACGGCCTTTAGATGTGCTGCTCTTTATTTCTGATATTCAATTTGGTGATAAAACCGGCTACACCATCATCGTGAAAGATGTCAGTGTGCATAAGAAGATAGAAGGTGAGCTCAATCAGAGCCGTGAGACCTATCAGACCCTGATTAACAATATCAGTATCGGCCTCTTCAGGGCGGCGCTGGGCCGGCACAGTCGCATGCTTGAGGCGAATTCATCGGCCGCTGAGATTCTGGGATTCACTGACAGAGAGGCCCTGTTTAAGACGGATTTTTTTGACCTGATTGATGACAGGGCCGATCGAGAGGCGCTGGAAAGGGGGCTGCAGGAGAATGGGGGGGTCAAGAACGACATCCTGCAGATCAGGACGCATGACGGCGCCATGGCCACGGTCTCGGTTTCTGCGGTGCTGGTCAGAGATGAGACGGGGGCACCCCTGCATTTTGACGGTATCCTGGAGGACATTACACAGAAAATAAGATTGGATGAAGAACGGGAAAGCCTCATTGTGGAATTGCAAACTTCGCTGCGTTTTCTCAACGAGCCTGTCGATCATTACATGAATCAGATTGTTTCATGCCCCATGCACTGGCCTGTGCACAAAGTGGCGCGATTGATGGTGCAAAAACAGTACAGCGCTGCCCTGATCACCCATGAAAGCGGGGCCTTTGTCGGATTGGTCACCGATCGTGATCTGAGGAGCCGTGTGGTTTCTGAAAAGATGGATCTCAGCCAACCGGTTCATGCGGTGATGAGTGCGCCTGTGATGGCCCTGCCCGCCGACGCCCCTGTGTTTCACGCGTTGCTCTTCATGAATGAGCAAGGTGTCAGACATTTGGCGCTGAAGAACGGTGACGGTGAGATCATCGGCATGGTGAGCAGTGAGGAGCTGCTGAAAGTGCATCGGCACTCTTCATCTTTTCTGCTCCGTGAGATCAAGATGGCGGAAACCGTGGATGAACTGATCCACAGCCACAGCAAGCTGCCCCGTCTGGTGAAAGCCTTTGTGGACAGCGGAGCCAAGGCAAAACATGTCACGCAAATCATCACCGCGATCTTTGACGGCATCACGCATAAGCTGATTGAATTTGCCATTGAGGAACTGGGGCCGCCGCCTGTGCCCTTTGCGTTTATGGCCCTGGGCAGCGGCGGGCGCAATGAGCTGACCTTGACCTCAGATCAGGACAACGCCATTCTCTATGAAGATGTCCCGGCAGAGGATGAGGCAGCCGTGCACGCCTATTTCCACCGCTTGGGCCAGAGGCTCTGCGCGTGGCTCAATGCGGCTGGATATGTGTACTGTGAGGGAGAGGCCATGGCCAGTAATCCAAAGTGGTGTCAGCCCCTGTCAAACTGGAAAGATTACTTTCATACCTGGATCACACAGTCCGAGCCCCAGGATTTAATCGATATCTCCATCTTCTTTGATTTTCGTCATGTCTACGGTGAGGAGGCATTGGTTGCACAGCTAAAAACCTATCTCTTTCAGGTCTCTGAAGGACAGGCGGCTTTTCTGCAGCATTTGGTGAAGAACGGCCTGCTGCACAAACCGCCTGTGGGCCTTTTGGGGAAGATTGTGGTTGAATCCAAAGGCGCGCACCCGGAAACCCTGGATATCAAGCTGGCCGCATTGCCGCTGGTGGACTACGCCCGGATCTATGCGCTTAAGAATCAGCTGGCCGCCATGAATACGCTGGAGCGCCTGCATGCCATGTGGGAGAACGGGGTCATCAATAAGACCACTTTCGAAGAGATGGCCCAGGCCTATAATTTTCTCATGCAGCTCCGATTCAAGCACCAGGCGCTTCAGATTGCCCAGCAGCTTCCGGTTGACAATTTTATTGATCCCCATGCGCTGACGCATATTGAACAGACGGCGCTGAAGAATACATTCTCTCAGATCAGCAGCATGCAGAAGAAGTTGAATTATGATTTTACCGGACAGGCAATTTAACCTGTCGCTTGATTCTTTGAACAGATGAACACCGGGTGTGCATGGCATATCCGGTGTTTTTTTTCTATCGAAATTCCTTGGGCTTGTCGGTTTTAATGTAACCCTCTTAGAAGCAGTGCTTTTCTGGGAGGGTTCTTATTATTGTTTTTACCATATTTTGAAACATAGGGGGTGCGGTCGCGTACATTGATATGTTCCAAAAAATGGTGAAAAGGAGAGGTTCATGCTTACACGTGCGGAAGAATTGATTTTACTGGCGGTTTGGCGCCTGGGCGAGGCCGCCTACAGTGTCAAACTGCGGGATCTGTTGAAAACGCTGACAGGCAAGTCCTGGTCTTTTGGCGCGGTTTATATGCCCCTGGAGCGTCTGGAGAAACGGGGATTGATTGTCTCAACCATGGCCGATCCCACGGCAGAGCGCGGCGGCAGGGCCAAGCGCATTTATACGCTGACCGCTCTCGGCCACAAGGCACTTGCCGATATCCGCCGCATCCAGGATGCCGCCTGGGAGGGATTGCCGCAGCCTGTGGTGGGGTTCCATGAATGATTGAGAACCGACGACACAACACAAGTAACGCCAATCGCCTGCAGGGTATTCTTGGTGATTTTACCGAAACGTACCACTGCTACAGGCAGGAGTACTCCATACTGAGTGCCCTTGTCATGGTTGGCTGGGACGGGTTGTGCACCATCGGCTTTTCATTAAAGACAGTGTCGATCTGGAGGTTTGGGATGTTTAGGAATTTTCTCCATACTGCAAACCGAATTTTAAAGCGAAACAAGCGTTTTTCAGCCCTTAACCTTGGGGGGCTGGCTGTGGGATTGGGTTGCGTCATCTTGCTGATGCTTTATATCGATTCTGAGATGAAGTTTGATCGATACCATGAACAGGCTGACCGCATTTACCGTGTGGGCGCCCACATACAGATTGGGGACATGGACATTATTCAGGGTTCCAGCAACGCCCATATGGCGCCATACCTTGCCGAACACTATCCAGAGATCCAGGCCGCTGGCAGAATCAGACGGTTCTCCAATGCAACGGTCAAAGTGGCCGATGAGACCTACCAGGAAAACCGGTTTTACTATGCCGATCCCGCTTTGTTGAATATTTTTACCTGGCCGCTGATTCAAGGCGATGCTGAAACGGCACTGTCTGCGCCTTTCAGCATTGTCCTGTGCCGTTCTGTGGCCATGAAATATTTTGGCAGTGAGCGTGCAGTGGGCCGGCAAGTGGTCATGGGGGACAACACAATCTATCAAGTCACCGGCGTGATGGCGGATGTGCCTTTCTACTCCACCACCGAGTGTGAGGCGCTGATTTCTTTCTCGACCCTGGTCGATCAAGTCGGAGCACAGGCGGCGCTGTTAACCGACTGGACCTCCTTTAATTTTCAGACCTATGTGCTCCTGCATCCAGGCGCCGATGAGGTCGCTTTGGACCGTCGTATTGAAGGGATTCTCCATGAAAAAGAGGGCGCGCGACTCAGGGCCAAAGGCGCCACTGAAACCCTTCTGCTCCAGCCGTTGAGAGACATCTATCTCAGGCCGCTGGGACAGTCAACCGGTCCCATGACCTATGTGAGGGTCTTCTCGGCAGTCGCCGCCCTGATTCTCATGATGGCCTGCTTCAATTTTATGAATCTGACAACCGCCCGGGCGGTGACCCGTGCCCGTGAAGTGGGCGTGCGGAAAACGCTGGGTGCCAGCCGTAAGGGATTAATTGTACAGTTTCTTTCTGAGGCCATCTTTTTGAGTGCGGTTTCAGGCGCAATCGCCCTGCTTCTCGTCCAGCTTGCACTGCCGGTGATACAGCAGCTGACACAGCGTCCTCTGGCCCTTGATTTCTCCGGTATGCCGTGGCTGATCCCCATGCTTCTGGGACTGGTACTCATCACCGGTATTCTGGCGGGTGCTTATCCGGCTTTGCTGCTTTCACGCTATCAGCCGGGTCAGGTTTTGCGCGGTCGCTCACGCAGCGGGGCGCAGGGCGGCCAGATTCGCCGTGTACTGGTCTTTTTGCAATTTGTCATCTCTACGGGGCTGCTCATCGCCACAGGGGTGATTGTCATGCAGCTGAATTATCTCCAGAAAAAAGATCAGGGTTTCAACAAAGAACATGTGATGATCTGTTCGCTGACATCCCCAGCCACGCGGCGCGCCATTCCTGTTTTGAAAAATGCCTTTCTCTCCAGCGGTGAGGTGCTCTCCGTGAGCGCAGCGTCCACAATTCCGGGCTGGGGCGCACCGACCAATGACAAGTGGCCCGAAGGCTTCACCCGTGCGGAGATGCAGCTCATGGCTGAGGTGAATATGGATGAAGATGTGGTGAAAACCCTGGGTCTGACCCTGTTGGCCGGAGAGGGATTCTCGGCCAGGGGTGAGGGCAGTAACCATGAATCTGTAATCATCAATGAGGCGGCAGCAGAGGCCTTTGGCTGGAAGCAGGCCGTGGGCAAGATCATTCGTACGCCCGATTATACGAAACGCGGGGCCTGGATCAACAAGCGTGTCGTTGGGGTGGTGAAGAACTTTCACCTGCGCGCGGTTTCGCAGGCCATTCGTCCCCTGTTCATGGTCTGCGATCCGGAACTGCCCTTCAGCTGGGGCGATTGGGACAGGCTGCTTGTGCGTCTCCCTGCGGGTGATCAAAGTCAGCATCTGCAGCGGCTAAAAAAAATCTGGCACACCGTGCTACCAGGAGAACGCTTTAACACCCGTTTTCTCGATGAAACCTTTGACCGGCAGTTCCGCCGCATTGCCAGAACGCGCAATCTCTTCTCCTATTTTGCAGCTATGGCCATGGTGGTGGCGGCCATCGGCCTCTTGGGAATGGCCACATACAGCACGGCACAGCGTCGCAAAGAGATAGGTATCCGCAAGGTCATGGGGAGCGGTGTGAGCCGGTTGGTGTATGCGCTGTCCAGGGAACTGCTGATTGTGGTCATTGCCGCCAATGCCCTGGCCTGGCCCGTGGCCTTTGTGTTCATCCGCCGTTGGCTTGCGGCTTTTCCCTATCATATGGAGATGACGCTCTGGCCGTTTTTTATCGGCGGTGCGGCTGTATTATTGTTGAGCTGGCTGACCATTGCCTCGCAGACCGTGAAGGCGGCACTGGCCAATCCTATCAAGGCATTGATGGTTGAATAATAGGTGGCTTCGTCTGGTATTGTCTATATGAAACAGGAGACTCTGAGTGACGCGTCAAAATAGAAGAAAATCACCGCCCCGTCTTGGCCAGTGGCTGCTCCAGCTGCTGCTCGCAGGGCATGGCAGAGAGATCGCCTTGGGTGATTTTGAAGAGGTGTATTCACAGATCCGCAGCGAAGAAAATCGTTTGCAGGCCGTTGCATGGTACTGGAGCCAGATTTTTCTCTCTGTTAAATCCTGTATGGATTTTCATCTAAACTGGGAACTGATCATGCTTAAAAATTATGTGAAAACCGCTGCAAGAAATATTAAGAAGCAGAAAGCCTATTCCATTATCAATATCACTGGACTGGCCGTCAGCATTGCCGTCTGTCTCTTTCTCTTTCTGTTTATCGACTATGAAACCGGGTTTGACGCCCATGTCAAGCAGCGGTCGGAGATCTATCGCGTGGTGATGCATGGGCAGCAGCCCGATAGGATGGTGTACTCCAGCGCCACGCCTTTTCCCATGTCCACGGCACTGCGTCAGGATTTTGATCAACTTACGTCTGTGGCCCAGACCTATCGCGGGGGGAGTGAGGAGATTAGGGTGGACGGCAAACGTTTTGTAACGGGTATTTTCATGTTTGTCGAGCCCCAGTTCATTGAGATGATGGCGCCAGAGTGGATCGTTGAAGATGCGGCCCGGGGGGCGGCGCCCAACAGTATCATCCTCACAGAAAGCATGGCCAAAACCTATTTTGGCACAGAGGACCCCATGGGGCGCACGCTTCGCTTTGGCGATGATCTGAACCTGGTGGTCACCGGTGTGATGGCCGATGTCCCCAAACAGAGCAGTCTGCCCTTTGATATGCTGATCTCCTGGAAGGCCATGAAGGCGTATTACAACAATTCCGGTTTTGAGAAGTGGAGTATGACAGATGCCGCGAGTCAGGCCTTTGTGCAGCTGCCGCCGACGGTGAGAGAAGTGGACCTGGAGGCCCAGCTTGAAGGGTTTAAGGTCAAATATCTTGCCCCCGAGGATGCAGAGACGACGATTTTTAAACTGCAACCCCTGACGGATGTACATTTTAATCCCCGCTATGGCAGCTATCCCTATATCACCAGTCGCAAGACATTGATGACGTTTGCGGTGACGGGTTTCCTGATTCTGATGATCGCCTGCATCAATTTTATCAACCTGACCACGGCGCGGGCCATGAAACGGGCGCGTGAGATGGGCATGCGCAAGGTGCTGGGCGCCAATCGCAGCCAGCTCATCCGTCAGCTGATGGGAGAGACCGGCGTCTTCATACTGGCCGCCATGTTGATCGCCCTCGGTGCTGTGGTGATGCTCCTGCCGGTGCTGAATCAGGCCCTGGGAATTTTCATCAATTTAAGCCGTGTGCTCAGCAGCACTGTGCTGCTCTTCTTTGGCGGTTTCTTCCTGTTCCTGGCATTGGCCAACGGCATCTATCCGGCCCTGGTGCTCTCCCGTTATCAGCCTGTGGATGCGCTCAAGAAAAGTCGTCATACCAAGGGGAAGCGGGCCTTCTCATTGCGTAACAGCCTGGTGCTTTTTCAGTTTGTCATCACACAGATTTTAATTGTGGCGACATTGGTGATTACGGCGCAGGTCAAATTCATCGGACAGAAAGATCTGGGCTTCAGGAAGTCGGGCATTCTCACGGTGACTGGGCCCTCCTATGAGGAGGGGCAGTGTGAAGCCCTGAGAAGCCGCTGGATGCAAAACCCCCATGTGGAGAATGTCAGCTTTGCCTGGCGGCCGCCTTCATCCGAATCCAATTTTAATACCATGTTCCACTACTCGGGAAAAGGCAGTGAGACCGAGTATCAGGTGGGCATCAAGATGGGGGATAAACATTATTTGGATGTGTATGACATCCCGCTGCTGGCCGGGTCGTATTTCAAGCAGAACAGTGGTGATCAGGAGCATGCGGAATGGGTGATCAATGAAGAGGCGCTGCGCATCATGCAGATTGAGCATCCAGAAGAGGCCCTGGGCGAGGCTGTCACCGTCAACGGCATTCAGGGCACGGTGCTGGGTGTGATAAAGAATTTTCATATGCGTTCATTGAAAAAACGTATTGAACCGGTGGTGTTCTTTAATTTTTGGCCCGCCAACCATATCAGGGCCCAGATTCGCGTCGACGGGAACGCCCTGCCGGAGACGCTGAAATATATTCGCCAAACCTGGGAGAGTACCTATCCCGAAGCCTATTTTGAGTATGAATTCCTCGATGATGTGCTGATGGCCCAGTATGAATCGGACGCCCGTATTCTGGGAATGATCCGCATCGCCTCCCTGCTGGCTGTCATGATTGGCTGTCTGGGGCTTCTGGGTCTGGTTTCTTTCGTCGTCGCACAGAAAACCAAGGAGATTGGCATTCGCAAGGTGCTGGGCGCCTCTGTAGACAGCATCACCTATCTCATTGCCCGGGACTTTCTCAAATGGGTGCTGGCCGCCAATCTGATCAGCTGGCCCGTGGCCTATGTGCTGGCGCAGAAATGGCTTCAGGCCTTTGCCTTCAGAGTTTCTCTGCAACTGAGCCTCTTTCTAAAGGGCGGCGCGCTGGTGTTTGTCATCGCCTTGCTCGTGGTGGGTGTTCAGGTCAGCAAGGCGGCTTTGGCCAATCCCATCAAGGCCATCAAGTATGAATAAATTTTTTGTCGACTGTATTTTGGGGCCTGTAATCATTCGTCCTGCAAAACGGGTTCGTGAAATGTTGTATGCTTTGGATGATTCTCAGAGAAGCATACGCTACAAAAAAATAGATCACACGGAATAGAATGAAAGGTGTTAGAGAAATGCGAAAACTGCTTACTGCAATCTGTGTCATGCTTTGCCTGACTTCCTATGCCCAATCTCGCATTGATTATTCTGAAATGATTGGCTCAGGGCAGTTGTCTGAGGCCAAAATAAAGATAAAATATGAACTGGTGAATAATGATACTTTATCCCAGTATGAAGTGCTTCAATTGAAAAAACAGTTGGGCCGCATTCATGTTATTTTAGATGAGTACACGTATACGTATGATGAAATGTTTGATGAATTGAAAAAGGAAATTCCGAATCTGACGTCTGAGGATATCCGAAATTGGGAGGCGGATACGTCCTTGGAGTATCATTGGGTGGATGGGAAAAAGAGGTACTACTGGGCCTTTTCATACAATCTGTTCAAGCTGAATACAGAGGCAAAAAAACGTCAGATCCAGGAAGAGAAAAAGCCTAAGCGCAAGAAAAAGTATGATCACATTCAACATAAACTGGCGGTGATTGAAGAGGCAGAAAAAACAGGTGAAGTCTATGTACTGCCCAAGCGCATCAAGGTGTGCATGACTTTTGGGGAAAATATCAAGAATGTCCCCGACGGGACGATTGTACGCGGCTGGCTGCCGTTTCCCCGGGAGACAAAAAAACAACGGGACATCCAGATTACGTCTATGCATCCCCGGTCTGATCTTATTTTCAATAAGGGGAAATATTTAAATGCTTCGGCTTATGTCGAGAAAAAGGTGCAGCGCAGCGAGTTGGAAAACGCCTATTGGATCAAGAATTTAACCCATCCGCCGGAGGTGTGGCGAGCCTCCCGGGACAGGGCGGAACGTTTTGTGAATAATGATTATCTGATGTTTCAAGTCGCTTTTGAATACACGGCCTATGGCGTCTATCGCCATATCGATGAGACAGATATTCTGCCCTATGATACCACTCTGGCCGATTATCAACGGTACACGCGGGAAGAGCGGCCTCATCTCGCCTTTACCGCGTCGCTGAAAGCCCTGTCTGAGGAGATTGTGGGCGAGGAACGCCATCCTTATTTGAAGGCAAAAAAGATCTATGCCTGGATCTGTAAAAATGTGCCCTGGACCAGCCCTGAATACAGTGCACTCCGTTGCCTGAGTGATGATGTGGCCAGGTTGCAACGCGGCGATTGTGGCATTAAGGCTTTTCTGTTTGTCTCTCTGTGCCGCCTAAACGGTATTCCGGCCCGCTTGCAGGGGGGGTGGATGGTGCGGCCTTTTGGCGGCCATACGCAACATGGCTGGGCGCAGATGTATATGGAGCCCTACGGCTGGATGACGGTGGACCCCGATGCGGGCAGTCATTTGATTGACCATGAGAATGAACAGTTAAAGTATTTTCATTTTGGCAATTGTGATACCTATCGCCTCATCATTTATGACGACACCCTGCCGCTGTTTCCGCTCAAGATTCATGGCAGTCAAGTGGGTACGGGCAGAACAGGCGGCATGCAGCTGGGCGCTTTTGAATGGACCGGTGGTGGGCTGGAGAATGGGATTATTATTGACTCGTCGGCAGAGGAATAGACGCTCTGCCCGCATGATCAGTGGAAAAAGCCGGGGTAAAGATCACTTTTTTCAACGAGAATGTGTTGTATTCAAGAGCACGAAAATTGTACTAAAATTATATTTCATGAAAATGTCATTTTGAGCGTTTAAATATCTTATGATAGATCAGAAAATAAAATTGTCTTTTTTCTCTCGATGGTGGGTTAGGTGGGTTGTTCCCAAGGTATTGCGTGACACAGCGCCCGATGAGTGGGAAGAGGTGTATAGAGAGATTGCCATAGAACGAGGGCGGCCTCACGCCATACTCTGGCTGCTGGGTCAGGGCGTGCTGACCCGGAGAGATATATTCATCGATCAAAGCAAGGGAGGATGGTTCGTGTTGACCACTTTATTCAAACGTGTTTTTCAGCCCTATAAAAAAAATGACCTGTACACCTGGATCAATACCATCGGCCTGGCCGTGGGACTCTGTGCAGCCATGGTGATTCTCCTTTGGACCGGCAGTGAGCAGCGTTTTGAGGAGATGCATGTCAAACGGGACCGCATCTATCGCATCATTGAACATTTTCAGTTTTCCGGAAGCCATACTGCGGTTTACGCAATGATTCCCGGTATTTTCGGTCCGGCCATGCCGGGCCATCTGCCTGAGGTTGTACGCAGTGTGCGATACAGGCCCGGCGGCGAAGTGGCCGTACTTACACAGGGCAAGACCTTCAGAGAATGGAAAACCGCCATTGCGGATACCGGTTTCTTTGATATGTTCAGTTTCTCGCTGATCCATGGTGATGCCAGCCAGGCGCTGAAAGCCCCTGATGCCCTGGTGTTGAGCCGGCGTGCGGCTGTGACCCTGTTCGGAAGTACCGATGTGCTGGGAGAGCGGCTGGAGATTGCCGGTGAAGGCAATTTCTATGTCAGCGCCGTGATGGAGACGCCGCCACAGGAGACCCATCTCCAGTTTGATCTGTTGGTTCCCTTTAAAAAGGCCAGGCGCATGGGGGTGCCTGCGCAGCAGTTCCTCTTCTACGAGACCTTTCTGGAGCTGAGGGAGGGGGTAGATCTGGCCCATTTCAGAGAAAAGATTTATCCAATGTTTAAAGTGATTGCCCCCGGTGCACCGGCCGATGTCACCATGGATGTGCAGTCCTTGAATGATGTGCATCTGCACTCCCGTTTTGATATTGATGTGGCCGGCCACGGGTCTGCGGAGCAGGTGCGCGTTTTGGGTTTTGTGGCCTTGTTGATCATGGGTATTGCCTGCATCAATTTCATCAACCTCTCTACGGCCCGGGCCAGCCGCCGTTCCCGCGAAGTGGGTTTGAGAAAGACCCTGGGCGGCACACGGCAGGCGCTTTGGCTTCAATTCATGGGCGAGGCAGCGGCGAATGTGTTGTGCTCAGGTGCAGCGGCCCTGTTGCTGGCCGCGCTTCTGCTGCCCTGGATCAACGGTCTCATTGGCAAGAGTTTTTTACTGGTCGATCTATTTACACCTGCTCACGTGTTCAAGGTGGCGGGCATGTTGATACTCACCGCCGTGGGCGCCGGTCTCTATCCGGCCTGGGTGCTCTCATCCTTCACCCCGCTGCATGCCCTCAAGCAGGGACGCCTGGCCGGTGGACAGAAAAAGGGCTTCCGCTGGACATTGGTGGTGGCTCAGTTTGTACTGGCTACCGGGCTCTGGGTGCTTACCTGGATTGCTGGTGAACAGGTTGCTTACATGTCGGCCCGAGCGCCGGGATACAACCGGTCACAGCTGGTGGCTCTGGCTTTGGATGAAACCGCCAAGACGCAGCGTCCGCTTTTAAAGCAGCGCATTGCCAATCTCCCCGGTGTGCTTGGCGTCAGTGCAACGTCAGAGACCCCTGTCAATCTCTCCCGGGCCACAGATCATCTAGACTGGGATGGCAAGTCCCCCAATGATGTGCATCTCTTTAATCTGATGTTCTGTGATGGCGATGCAGCGGAAACCCTGGGTCTGACCCTGACAGATGGCCGTTTCTTTGCAGAGGATCGCCAGGCCGATGAAGATCATTATGTGATGAATGAAACGGCGGTTCGCGTGATGGGCATGGACGTACCTGTGGGACAGCGTTTTGTGATGTGGGAGCGTCCCGGCCGCATTATCGGCGTGGTGAAGGACTTTCACTTTCAATCCATGCATCAGTCCATTCAACCGCTGATCATGAAATACAATCCTGACAGGACTGAGACATTGCTGCTGCGCATGGCGCCCGGCGCCGGCACTGATATATTGGCAGCCGTGCAGGTGGTCTGGAAAGATGTGCTGCCAGATACACCTTTCACGCCCCACTATTTGACATCGGAATTTAGACATCTTCACGCAGCAGACAGGCGTTTTGGGACCCTTTTCTCTGTATTCTCTAGCTTGGCGCTGGGGGTCTCCTGCCTGGGGCTTCTGGGTCTGGCGGCTTTTTTGGTGGAGCAGCGGACACGGGAGATGGGGATTCGGCGTGTGCTGGGGGCTTCGGGGCAGCTTATTCTGCGGGTCATGACCGGTGAATTTATACTGGGTATTCTCATTGCCAATGTACTGGCCGCCCCCTTGGCCTGGTGGGCCGGTACGCGATGGCTGCAACGCTTTGCCTATCATATCGATATCGGGCCGGGGCCGTTTTTACTCTCACTCGGGCTTTCAGTGGGGCTGGCATTCATTGTTTCATCGGGTCAGGCATTGAAGCTGATCCGTATGAATCCGGTGAAAACACTGCGGCAGGAATAGATCAAAATAAGATTGTCAAAGGGCGTCCTCTAGAGGACGCCCTTTTTGTTGCACTGCTGCGGGTTGCCGCTGATGTCCCGGGTTGGCAAGTGTTGCTGTATCAGGCTTTTCGCAGCAGTATGCACCCGTAGCCATAGGCGTCCAGGTTGCGGCGGCCCATCTGGATCTCCTGTTTCATGTCCTCAAACACCTTGTGCGCACCCAGTCTCTTTTCAGCGGCAGCCATAGCCGTCTCCATGTCTGCGTAGAAGTCCAACCAGTCTTTTTGGGGCAGCAGAGAGGTGTCAACCACGGTGTAGCCGGCGGCCCTGGCCTGTGCGCTCCGTGTTTTCATGTCGGTCATGTCGGGATACTCCTGCTGCCAGTAGGCTGTGCACTCCTTTGACCGGGGCACACCGGTCCAGACGGCGTCGGAGATGAAGAGATAACCACCTTCCCGAAGCAGGGGGCGCCAGGCTTTCATGGCGTTCTCCACACCGATAAAATAGGCGGCGCCTTCGCACCAGATCACATCGCAGCTGTGTTTCTCAAAGGGCATCTCTGCCATACTGGCCGTGACGGTGGTGATCTGCCCGGTCAGGCCCAGGCGTCTGGCCTCTGTATTGAGGTGGTCCAGGAAGGGCTGATGGTTGTCCAGGGCCGTGACACGGGCGCCGGTCTCTTGGGCCAAGAGCAGGGCGGTGACGCCTTTGCCGCAGCCCACTTCCAGCAGATGACGCATGGGGAAGTGTGGGTCAATCTTCTCAAAGGAGCGCCGCGTTGCAGCCGCGCTGCCCGGTCCCTGCCGTTTCATGGCTTCAAAAACAGTTAGAAATTTTTCCATATAGTCGTTGTGATTGTCCATGTCTCTCGATACCCATCTGATTTGTAAGGTCTCTTTCTCGGTGAAGCCCTGGCGGTTCAGCCAGGCCGCATGTGCCTGGGGGGAGCGGGTTTCAAAGTCGACATGCCAGGGGGTGAGTTGTCCGTTTTTTTGATCGATCGGGTGGTTCTCGTTTGTGTGACGGCGCAGCAGCGCCGCCAGTACGGTGTGCGCCTGGTTGAGTGAATCGATGCGGCCTTTCAAGTCGTCTAAACGCTGGTGAAGGATGGCACTCTCCAGGTGACCCTCCAGCCACTGCCGGCACTCGTTGAGGGAGAGCCCGGCCTTCTGCAGTTGGCGCAGTGTGATGAGCCGCTGTATATCGTCCTCTGAATAGCGACGATAACGGTTCTCCGGGTGGCGCTGGGGGGCAACCAGTCCCAGGCGTTCGTAATAGAGCAGTGTTGATCGGGTCACGCCGATTTTTCGGGCGGCGGCGCTGACAGAATAGCGGCTCATGAATCTGGCTCTCATTTGATGAAGGCGGTGTGAAGACCGCCGTTCTCTGGACGTCCACAAACAATATAAACGTTGAACCTGTAGACAAGTCAAGCGTTTTATTCAATCCGCCGGATGCGTCCATCCCCGACCGGCGGTGGTGGCCTCAGCGTGTTTTGATAGACGCACCGGCATGGTCTGCCGTTTGTCGCCGCAGGGAAACCACTTGGCTGCTTTTCCTGTGCGCTTCATGCTTCGATGATTAATTTGTGTCAAAGAATAGACCGGTCACAGATCGGCAGTGGCGCAAAATGATAGAGAGGATACGTATAATGAAGATGATGCAAGGGGTGTTGATTGGATGCTGCCTGTTGGGGGGGCTCACAGAATGTGCCACCCGCAACCCGCTGCAATCCAATGTGAACAGTTCGGAAAGCTGCCATGTGCTCTTGATTGGCAGCAGCTATTTCAATTATAATAACCTGCCCGAGATGTTCGTCAATCTGGCCAAGAAAGGCGGTCAGTCTCTGCATGTTGAAACGGCTGTCACCAATGGCCTCTATCTGGCCGACCACGCGGCCAGCGCGGCCACGCTCCGGAAAATTCAGTCCAGAGCATGGGACTGGGTGGTGCTGCAGGGCGTGGGGCGCATTACCGCCTATCCCCAGGCCTACACGGATCACCCCGTCTACCCGGCGCTCTATGAGCTCTGTCAAAAGATCAGATCAAACTGTGAGACCACAGAGGTGCTCTTCTGCATGCCGTGGGCCTATGAAGACGGCATGACCTGGCGTCAGGGCTGGACAGATGACTATGCCGATATGCAGGCACATATCTATACGCATACCCTGGACTGGTCCAAAGAGATGGGGTTCAAGGTGGCGCCGGTGGGCTGGGCCTGGAAGGCCGTTCTGGAGGAGAAAGGCTATCCGCTGCACTATCTGCATCAAAGTGACTGGAACCACCCTTCACGAAAAGGCTCCTATTTGATGGCCTCTGTGATTTATGCCACGCTCTTTGGAGAGGCGGTTTCATCAAATGCCTATCATGGCGGGCTCTCGGCCAGCGAGGCTGAAATGCTGCGTATCGTCGCCTCACGCGTGGTCATGGATGAGCTGCCGCTCTGGTACGGCGAGCAGCCCTAGCGTCATCAAAGATTTTTCGTGTGTGCCCTTGTCATCGCTCCTGATGCAAGTTGTCGCCCAGCGGCTTCTGACAGGGGGCGCTCCAAAGAAACGGGTTCACAGCGCTTGACATCATCCGGCGCAGCGGTTATATTTGAGTCCGATAAACAGGAATTAACCAAGAGTCGATGATGATTTCCTTTGAAACCGCCCTGGCCTTCTGCGGAACCTGCGCCTTGCTTGGCCTGGCCCCCGGCCCCGATAATATTTTTGTGCTGACACAGTCGGCTCTGCGGGGGAGCCGCATTGGCATCACTGTGGTGCTGGGGCTCTCCAGCGGATTGATTGTGCATACGCTGGCCGTGGCTTTTGGGCTGGCCGCCGTGTTCAAGACCTCGGCAGCGGCTTTCACTGGACTGAAGCTGGCAGGGGCCGCCTACCTGGCCTATCTGGCCGTACAGGCCTTTCGAAACGCGGGCAAGACCACAGAAAGTGCGGCCTCCGGTCCGGTGCGTGGCCGTACGCTCTACTGGCGCGGTGTGTTGATGAATATCACCAACCCCAAGGTCTCACTCTTTTTCCTCGCCTTTCTGCCGCAGTTTGCCAATCCCGCCAAGGGGTCGCTCACCGTGCAGCTCCTGCTCTTTGGCGCGCTGGCTATTATGACCTCTCTGGTGGTTTTTATCGGCATTGCCCTCTTGGCCGGCCGGCTCAGTGCGGTGTTTCAGCGCTCCAGCCGCGTACAGATGGTGATGAACCGTGTGGCCGGTACGGTGTTTCTGGGGCTGGCCCTGAAATTGGTCACGGCGAGACGGTAACATTGAATTGAGAGGCGGTCAACGTGATGTTTAGCATCAGGTTGCACGGCATCAATAGATGGGGGCTGGGATGAAAGAAAGACAGAAAGGGACGGTATATGTGCTGGTCTGTGTGGCACTGTGGGCGCTGATTCCTGTGGCAGCCAAGTTGGGACAGAGTCGGCTTGATCACCATCAATTTCTATTCTGGTCCAGCCTGGTTTCATTTCTGGCGCTGTCCACAGCTGCATGGGCAGGCGGGCAATGGCGCACGTTGAAAACCTTTCGCATCAAGACATTTATATCGATTGGGTTCCTGGGACTTCTGGGGACGTATATTTATTATTTACTGCTTTATCTGGGCTATGCCCGCACGGCGGGCCTTGAAGTGCTGGTCGTGCAGTATACCTGGCCGCTGTGGGTGGTGCTGCTCTCTGTATTGATTCTTGGCGAGCGGCTGAACCGACGAAAGCTTCTGGCCCTGACGCTGGGGTTTATTGGTGTGCTGCTGGTGCTCAGTAAAGGAAAATTGGATGCACTGGTTGTACAGAATGGTTCGGTGATTCTGCTCGTATTGACCGGCGCATTCTGCTTTGCGCTCTTCTCTGTGCTGAGTAAAAGAGTTCAGAGAGAGCCGCTGGTTGTCGTCAGTCTTTACTTCTTAACGGCCACTTTGGCGGCGCTGATCTCCATGTTGCTCCGTTCTCGTTTTGTGCTGCCGTCTGGTTCGGCGCTTGTGCCAATATTGCTTAATGGCATTTTGGTCAATGGATTCTCCTATCTCTTCTGGCAGTGGGCGTTAAAGGCGGCGCCCGCCTCTTTTCTAGCGCCTTTTGTCTATCTAACGCCCGTGCTTTCTGCGCTTTACCTCATCCTTTTTTTTAATGCACCTCTCTCGTGGGCTGCGGCATCAGGTCTATTGCTGGTGGTGCTGGGCGGCTGGGTGAACAGCCGAGGCCAGGCATAGGCGCTGCTGCCGTCTTTAAGATTTAGCAGCGGCCTTTACTGGACTGAAACTGGGGACGGCGAGACTTGGAGTCGTTTTGATCCATGGGGCGGACGACGTCCGCCCTTGACGTCTTTCCAGCTGCACCGGGCTGCATCGAGGCGATGATATTTGCCTTTAACACGTGCATGAAGGATGAGCCCTAACGCATGTTTTAACCGGTGACTTCGTATCTCTCTTTATTGTATCTCCCTTTTTAAAATGCAGTCACACTCGCCCATCTATTTTTAATGTTGCTGCGTGAGGCTGTTGCTTTCGGCTGACAGGCACTTTCATCAGGCATGAGATAGCAGGCTGAAGATGTGCTTGGTTGCCAAATAAAACGGATAGCGACTTTATCGTCAAGGCTTGGTGGCCATTTTAGAATGGACGTGAACTCTTTGGAGAGCGCCACGCGTTATTGCGGGGGGACCCGTTGTTTCGTCGTGTCTTCACCCGGGGCGCTTATGGCAACAGCACGGGCTTGATAGGATTCACGCCTTCCAGCCGAGAACCAGCCCTGTCCATTTTTATGAGTTTTTATGACCCGGGCAGTGCAATTTACCATTTTTATCGTTCAAGAAGTACTTATGTTGTGTTTTAATGTAAAATTAATAAGTATCTCGACTTCTTAGGTATGTTTTCTTAAAAAACATTTGCTTTTTCTGTGTGTGGCCCATATATTCAATTACCTCTACGTGAAACACTTTTGGTTATTCCTTTTCGCCCAACTCTGGGCAACCCGCTATTCAGGCCCGGTTGCGCGCCAAAGTGCAGCCCCCCTGTCAGGAGAATACAGATTTAATATTTTGAATCATCTGTTTTGCGTCGCCTCATTCTGATCCGGTGTGTTTTTCGCCTACCCCTCGTTCTGACGCACATTCCCATCAACACTCAGAGACACCTTGCAGCACCAGGCAGTTGAATAAGAATGGTATTCTAACTCAATGGAGCCCCGCGTGAAGCATGTCCTGTCGCTCACCCCTGTTTCAGATGTACATATGCCATTTCTTCTGCAAGTCTACGCCTCAATGCGTGAGGAGGAGATGCGCCTCACCGGCTGGCATGAAAGGCAGGTTGCCGACTTCCTCAACATGCAGTTCAACCTTCAGCATCAGCACTATGTCAAGTATTACCCCAATGCCCAAATGGATGTCATTCTGGTGAATGGCCAGCCCGCCGGCCGCCTCTATGTGGAGAGAACATCCAAAGAGATCCGCATCATGGATATCTGCCTTTTGCCTGATTTCAGGGGTCGCGGCATTGGGTATCATTATATGAGACAGTTGATGGATGAAGGCCAGGAAAAAAGCCTCATTGTCAGCCTCCATGTAGAGAAGAACAATCCCTCCAAACGCTTTTATGACCGTTTGGGATTCACAATTGCAGAGGACCGTGATGTCTATTGGTTTATGGAGTGGCAACCGATCCACTTATAGAAGCACCTGGACTCGTCAATCACAAAAGAGGAGAAAGACATGGCTGAAGAACAGAGAGCAATGACGCTGTGGAGCGGGCAGCATATGCGCGGCATTATCATTGAAGGCGTCAGTGAGACGCCGCCCGAGACCGATGCCTCTGCTGAGATGTGGGTTGTTATTTACAGCCGTAAGGACATGAGCCGCGTTGCTGATGTGAAGTTAAGCAAGTTGGATGCCGTACCGGCTGAACTGGCCAAATACGCCGGTAACCATGATTACTTAATGCTGGTGGCCACCTTTGGCTTGAATAACGTAGAGATGATTCGAGGCGATCTCTATGATTTTTTCAACAAAAACGGCGGTGGCGGCACGCTTCATAAAATGGTTCAAACCATGAATGCCGTGCCAGTGAGCTTTGGCTATTACAGCTACTGCCTGGCTTCTGTAATGGGCACTGAAACCGGTTTTGAGGCTGTCACTTATAGCCAGGGCACACCGGCTTTCCTCCCCCTCAAACTGGAAAAAATTGCAGACCTTTATACGCCATTGAATACATTTCCCCAATAGTGCAAGGCTAACTTATCGAATGACAATAGAGGGAAGTATGCTGGACATCACCAATAAAGCGCTTTTTGAACCGCACCTCAATACACACTTTACCATCACAGTACAAGGTGGAGGCAGCATAGAGACAGAGCTCATCAAGATTGAATCTTGGGATAGGGAGGTGACTGAAGGCTTTTCTTTAGTCTTCAAAGGGCCAAAGGAGCCAGTGGTTCGACATAGTACATTACAGATTGAGCATCCTCAATTGGGACAATTTGAGATGTACCTTGGCCCTGTTTCCACCCTGGAGCCAAACGGCACGCTTTACCAGGCAGTGGTTAACAAATTAAAAACCAATTAATCGTCTTTTGCTGAAAGGAGACTGTCATGGCTGAACCTTATATTGGAGAAATCAGAATGTTTGCCGGTAGTTTCACGCCTGAATATTGGGCAGAATGCAATGGAGGGATATTGCCTATTTCACAGAATGGGGCGCTTTTTGCCCTTATTGGCACCATGTATGGCGGCAATGGCACAACAACCATGGGCCTGCCGGATTTAAGAGGCCGCTTTCCCATGCACTGCAATGCAGGCCCAGGCCTGACGCCTCGAGTGCAAGGTCAATATTGGGGTTACGAAACAGCGACTCTCCGAACAGAGAACACACCGCCCCACGCCCATACCGCAAATGCAGAGACTGTCTGTGGGCTCCACGGCTGCACGGATGATGCCACGCTTAAAGAACCTACAGGCGCCACACTGGCAAAAACATCAGCAGACTTGTACTCTGACAGACCCCGTACCCCTGTAACACTCAAGGCGGGATCAGTGACAGCCCAGACCGAGGTCACTGTTGATCAATCTGGAGCCGGTACACCCTTCTCAATTATCAATCCATTCCTGGTCGTCCGATTCGGTATGGCACTGCAGGGTGTATTCCCGCCGCGTCCATAAATAGACTCTTTGTTGTCGGAGGGCATAAAAAATAAAGCAGCATGGGGTCGACAAATGAAAAAGATAATGCTTTTTTTAGTAATGAGTGGTGTGGTGTGGTCTCAGACCACACTGCAGACTGTCGATTTTGAAACAACCGCAGGCTATACTTCTCAAGGCGAATATTATAACTATGGTGGCTCATTTCCGGAATGGGATTATTGGATACGGACCGATGGCACTAATCCACTTATTGATACCCAAGAAGATTATTCTGGAATGCAAGGCAGCTATTTTTACGCAGGCCAAGAGATGGAATATTTGAATCCAGTTGAAAAATCAGTAACAACAAACAATGTCAATGTAACAGGATATAGCAACTTGCAACTGAAAGTGCTGCTTGCCTCAGCAGATTATTCAAGTTCTAGTTATGAGGCTGGAGACTATTTAGATATTGAATACCGTTTTGACGGCACCGGCGGCTGGGCCATTTTAGATGAGTTTGAAGGCTCAGGCGCGCCTTATTTGTCAAACGGTACTGGCGGCAATCTCTCAGAGGTCTTTACTGAGTACACATACTCAATACCCGCTTCCGGTACCAATCTACAAATCCGGATTCGTTGCAGATTAGATGGTGGCTCTGAAGATGCTGCTTTTGACTACATTCGTATTCTGGGTACTGCGCTCACCCCTGAAATCAACGTCCAAGGCGGCGGCCTGGACATTGGGGATGGCGACAATACCCCAAGAATCGCCGACGACACTGACTTTGGCAGCCTGGATATTGGCGGCGGCACAGACGCTCACACCTTCACCATACAGAATACAGGGACTGCCACCCTGACGCTTTCAGGTGGCAGTCCCTATGTCACCATCTCAGGAGATGAGGCCGCTGATTTTACTGTGACCGGGATACCGCCGTCCAGCTCCATTCTAGCGAGTGGTAACACCACATTCCAGATTACCTTTGATCCCTCGGCCACTGGTCTGCGTGAAGCCACTGTCTCCATTGGCAATAATGATTCAGATGAAAACCCCTACACCTTTGATATACAAGGCACTGGGAGTGCAGCGCCTGAGATGAACATACAGGGCGGTGGTTTGGATATTGGTGATGGTGACACCGAGCCCAGAACAGCTGACGACACCGATTTTGGCAGTCTGGACGTCAATGGCGGTACAGACACCCACACCTTCACCATTCAGAATTCGGGTTCAGCCACACTGAATTTGACCACGGGTGCTCCCAATTATGTCACTGTCAGCGGGCATAGCGATTTCACTGTTTTAACGCAGCCTGCATCCGGTACGGTGGCGGCCAGCGGGGGCAGCACGACGTTTGCGGTCAACTTCAATCCTACGGCCACAGGCACGCGCACAGCTGTCATCTCCATTGCCAATGATGATTCGGATGAAAACCCCTACACCTTCACGGTTGAGGGCGAAGGCACCCATCCGGAGATCAATGTCCAGGGCAACAACACCACCATCGCCGATGGCGACGGCACGCCTGATGCGGCGGATTATACGGATTTTGGATCGGCCCTGGTTACCGGCGGAACCGCGGTGAGAACGTTCACCGTGCAAAATACAGGCACCACCAACCTCTTGCTGGACGGGGGAACCACGGTGGTTGTGGGGGGGACGCACAGCAGTGAGTTCACGGTGACTGCGGCTCCCTCTACGACCATTGCAGGCCCCGGCAGCACCACCTTCCAAGTCACGTTCAATCCTGGTGCTGCAGGGCAGAGAGACGCCACGCTGAGCATTGACAACAATGACTTCAATGAAGATCCCTATAACTTTGCCATTCAGGGAACGGGCAACGCCAGCGTCACATTGGTCAACGGCGCCAGCGCCCCCCTCAGCTTCCAGCAGACAGATGCTGAGTCAACCCCTCAGAGCAACTGGCTGTGTGGGCAGTTCAGCCTGGAGTCGGATGTCACTGGCGCCACACTCAATTCAGTGGTGGTCACACTGGGCGGCACCTATGACGCCGAAGACCTTCAGGCCACGCCGTTTCAGCTCTATGCATCCAATACCAATGATTTTGGGACTGCCGCTGCGGTTGGCAGCGCCAAGGCCGATCCTGGCTCCGGCAGTGACGTCACTTTTGATGCATTGAGTGATGCCCTGCCTGCTGCTGTACGTTACTATTGGGTCACAGCAGATCTCTCAGCCTCTGCCACCGCTGATGATAACATGAACGGCACGATTGACGCCTCAGGTGACCTGAATATCACGTTAGGGACGGTGAGTGGAAGTTCTTCTTATGGCAAACTGAATACGGGCGATGACGCCTCGCTGCCTGTGGAACTCTCTTCCTACGCGGTAAAGCAGCAGGGCAACACCATTCTCATCGAATGGACCACGGAGAGCGAAGAGAACCATCTGGGCTTCATTCTGGAGAAGCAGGTGCACGGCGAAATGATCTGGCAGTCTGTGGCCTCTTACGTGACGGACCAGGGCCTGGCCGCACAGGGCAACGGTTCTGAGTCGAGAGATTACAGCGTCATCGACAGAGACATCCAAAGCGGCCTGACCTATCTCTACCGCCTCTCTGAAGTGGATCGGGACAACAGGGTCACGGCGTTGGAGGTGATAACGCTTGAGACCGAAGCCATGCCGGAGGAGACGCGGCTCAAGCCGCCTTATCCCAATCCCTTTAATCCCTGTACGCGCATTCGCTATGAGATTGCCGATGAGACCAAGGTGAGCATTACTGTCTATGACCTCCTGGGGAGAAAGATATGTCGTGTGGTCGCGGGTGAACTGCATACGGCCGGCCATTACTTCAAGTACTGGAACGGCCGGGATGCATGCGGCATGAAAGTGCCCAGCGGCGCCTATTTTATCCGTCTGACTGCGGGCGATGTGGTGAAGATACAGAAAGTGGTGTTGACCAAGTAAGTTCAGAGGCCGGGTGTCGCTTGACGGCGGCACCCGGTAGGGTTTGGGGGGCGCTCACAGCTGTATAGCATGTTGATGTGAAGAATTTCGCCTGAGGATAAAGCACAACGGGCCGTTGGAGACTGGAGTCCGCAACGGCCCGTGTAAGGTTGCTCCGTATCGCTTTGCTACAGGCTCAACAGCCCCAGCACACCTACATTGATTGTAATGATCTGATTCTTGGCTTCCAGCTTGGAGATGAAGCCCCATTCCATGCTGTCGGGGTCGGCGTCCACGGCGTTGCAGAGGCCCATGGAGTAGCGGATATCGACAAAGAATGTGCGGCCGTTCATCTCCTTCATCACCCCCACACCCAGCACCAGGGCCGTGTCCATGGACTTGACAAAGTCATTGATCTCTTCATCGATATCCATGGCAAAGTCGCCGGTGATGCCGCCCTCAGCTGTTCCTCCCATGAAGAAACTCAGGGCCGGTCCGGCCAGGCCATAGAGGGTGAAGCGCTCCATGGGCATGATGTATTTGGCCAGGATGGGAATAGTGAGATAGCTGGCCTTGACCGTGACCTCTTCTTCTGTTGAATAGCCGGCCTGGTTGATGCTTTCTTCGTATTTTGTCCCCACCTGATTGAAAAGCAGTCCGCTTTGCAGCGTCACCGGCCCCAGCTTCATCTCTGCCACAGCGCCTACATTGAGGCCCATGCGCGTTCCAAAGTCACCCTCTACTATCTGGCCGCCATCCATGCTGATGTTGGCCATGTTGAGACCCAGCTGGGCGCCGATATTCACCTGAGCCCAGGTGCTGGCGCCTGTCAGCAGGACCCCCAGCATGAGCAGTAACGTAACAAGTCGTTTCATGGCGTACTCCTTTTTTTCATAATGATTTGAAGACGTGATGAAAAGGCATGTGTTACAATATTGTCATTTTTTTTGCCGTAAGTCAATCTCTATTTGAACAAGTCCTGCGGCAGGCGGTGCTGCCGTATCCTATGGAATCAGATCTCCAGTGGCTGGGGGCCTGCACCGATTTTCATCTTTCCCTTGAAGTAGAGCGCACGGTGCTGGCGGGCCTTTTCAAGAAATGCGGCCAGTCCGTCCCGCTGGATGGTGCATAGGTTGAAGACCTTCAGGTTGTGGGGCAGGCGCTCTGCACCGTCGGCTGCGGGCAGGAGGCGGTGGCAGGGGAAGTGGTCGCATTCATAACAGAAGTCGATTCCTTTGGCCTGCACACAGGCCAGGGTCTCGCAATCGGTGTGAATGGTGCAACCGCCCTGGAGGCGGCAGCCTTTGCATTTGATTTCATCGGCAGTCTTGCCCGTCATGGCTGCCAGGCGTGTCCAGACCGTGGTGTTGTTGTTGGCTTCAAAGAGTTCGCAGTTCACGCAGTCGATGCCGCAAGGGGCCACTTGATTGATCATTTTATCTCCTGATGTCTGTTCCAAGGGGGGTACATAGGATCAGTGTGTTTCCGGATTTGGTTTGTGATATGTTGGGAGAAAAATGTTGCTATTGGCTGGGATTTATTTTATCCGTGAACAATGCCGGTGGGGCGTCTGCGGGGGCCGGCGGCGCATTGGGGGGCAATTCATCTGAAAGACGGCCTTCGTGAAAACGGTTGAGATAGGCCCCTGGAGACATGCCCAGCACTTTTTTGAAATGCCTGTAGAAGTTGGAGCTGTTGTTGTATCCGCAGGCCAAATAGGCATCTGTAACGGAGCATGTATCCTGTGTGATCATGCGGCAGATCTGATCAATACGGATCTCCACAAGCCAGCGGGAAAAGGTTTTCTGTGTGTGGCGCTTGAAGAATCGGCAGAAGGCCGTCGGCGTCATATTGTTGATGGCGGCGACTTCATTCAAAGCAATGGGCCTGTGAAAATTCTCCAGAATATATTCGAATGTTTTATTCAGGCCGCGTCTCGTCTGGTGGGTTTGTGCGCTGTCGGCTGGATGGCCGTATGTCTCCCGTTTCGTCTGCTGCGCCAGGTGCTTCAACAGCTGGATGAAGAGATGAAAACGGTCTAAATCATTCTGGTTGATCTCACTGTCCAGTGCCCTGCAGAGCGCAAGCGCCTGCGGACAGTGGATCTTTATGCCCTGGCGCATGGTTATGACCAGTTCGGTCAGCAGGCTCAGTTCCGGTACGGGGGCGAAGCCCTCAAGGCAGGTCTGCTCATTGAAAAAAAAGGAGATGGCCCGGGCGGGATGTGAGGCCGGGGTGGTCTTTGGTCTGATAGAGGCCCTCAGCACGTGCTGCAGGTTGGGGCCAAAGAGCAGGACATCTCCGGCTGCATACTCGGCGATTCTGTGGCCCACAATAAAGGTGCCGTGGCCTTCAAGAATGATGGTGATCTGGCTGTCTTCGTGAAAGTGTATCGGGTCAAAAAAGTGGGGCAGGTCCCAGTTTTCAACCCGAATGCTGTGCCCCTCTTTGCGGGGCACCTTGAAATAGAGCGCCTTCATGCCTAAATCTTCCTCCCTTGCAATAGAGACAGAAATTAAGACATGCACGGGCTGCGACCAAGACAATTCTCAAAAATTGCAGGGTGTTCAGCACATGAACTGTCAATTGGGTTAAAATAGTATAGGCATTGGGCAATATGCATGGCGCGTGCTGTCAGTTTCGTCAGTATGTTAAAGAGGAGAAGATCTGAAAATGGTGCAACCTGGCGTCGCTTGAAAAGCATGCAGCGGTCAAGGCACGGCTTTAGGCCATGATCCCGGCGCAGCGCCATGAATACGTTAAGTCAGATCCCATCTGCTGGGCGGATGTGCGCTCCGGCAGGGTCGTGTTTTAACCCGATACAGATCGCATCAAACTGACAGAGGTGAATATGATTATCAACGTTCGATCCCGCTTGAAGTGCTGTGTTTTTGCGCTCATCGCACTGCTGCTTGTTCAATGGCCCCAGAGTGTGATGGCGCAAGCGCCGCTGACCCTGGAGCGCATCTACCGTGACCATGATTTCAGCGCCCACCGCTTTGGTCCTGCCCGCTGGCTGGCCGACGGCTCGGGCTACACCACGCTGGAGCGGTCGGCCAGTTTTGAGCACGCCAGAGACCTTGTGAAGTATTCGCCCAAGAATGGCAAGCGGACTGTGCTGGTGGCAGCCGGTCAATTGGTGCCGGAAGGGGCAGAACAGCCGCTGCGCATTGCCGATTATCACTGGTCGGCCGATGGCCGGAAACTGCTGATCTTCACAAACACCGCCCGGGTCTGGCGCTATCACACCCGTGGCGATTACTGGGTGCTGGACCTGAAATCGGGCCGCCTCCACCAGCTCGGCGCCTTTGCGCGGCCCTCTACGATGATGTTTGCCAAGTTCTCTCCATCAGCAGACCGTGTGGCCTATGTGGTCAAAAACAATATTTTCGTGGAGTCATTGGTCAGTCCCTCGCTCATCCAGTTGACCCATGACGGCTCCGACCGTTTCATCAACGGCACCTTTGACTGGGTGTATGAGGAGGAACTGAGCTGCCGTGACGGCTTCCGCTGGAGTCCCGATGGCCGCCATATTGCCTACTGGCACTCGGACACGCAGGGCACGGGTACGTTCTACCTGATCAACAACGTCGACTCACTCTACTCCAAGCCCATGCCCTTTCCCTATCCCAAGGTGGGCACCAGCAACTCGGCGGTCAAGGTGGGTGTGGTCTCGGCACTGGGCGGAGCAACCCGCTGGTTTGACATCCCCGGCGATCCCCGGAACCACTATCTGGCCCGCATGGCATTCATCCCCCATTCCAACGAGGTGATGGTGCAGCAGCTCAACCGGCTGCAGAACAGCAATCGCGTCTGGGTGGGTGATATTCGGACCATGTCGCTTCAGAATATTCTGACCGATAAAGACGAGGCCTTCCTGGATATCCACGACAACATCCAATGGCTGGATCATGAAAAATACTTCACCTGGACCAGTGAAAAGGATGGATGGCTGCATCTCTACAAAGTCTCCAGAGACGGTGAAAAGATGACGTTGATCACCCAGGGAAATTTTGACGTGGTGCGCATCAACTGTATTGATGAAAAGGGGGGCTATGTCTATTATATTGCCTCGCCTGATCATTTTACGCAGCGTTATCTCTACAGAAGTCGCCTCAACGGCCGGGGCAAAGCCGAGCGCGTCAGTCCATCAGAGGTGTCCGGGCAGTTTGCCTATCAGATGTCGCCGGACGCACGGTGGGCCATCAGCACGTTTCAGAACAGCAGTACGCCGCCGCAGATCAGCGTGGTCAGTCTGCCCAAGCATAGAACAGTCACATTGCTGGAGGAGAATGTCGCGTTAAAAGAGAAATATGCGGCTTTGAATCTCACGCCCAGAAGTTTTTTCCAGATCGACATCGGCGATGTGACGCTGGACGCCTGGATGATCAAGCCCCGGGACTTTGATCCGGCCCAAAAGTATCCGCTGATTTTCTATATCTACGGCGAGCCGGCCGGTTCCACCGTGCAGGACAACTGGGGCGGCGGTCAACTGTGGGATCAATACATGGCCCAGCAGGGCTACATTGTCATGAGCGTGGACAACCGGGGCACGCGCGTGCCCCGAGGCCGCGACTGGCGCAAGTGCATCTATCGTCAGATTGGTATTCTGGCTGCTCATGACCAGGCCAAGGCCGCCAAAGAGATCTTCAAACGTTTCGATTTTATCGACCCGGCGCGTGTGGGCATGTGGGGCTGGAGCGGCGGCGGACAGATGACCATGAACTGCCTCTTCCGCTACCCGGATATTTACAGCACCGGCCTTGCCGTCTCCTTTGTCTCTGATCAGCGGCTCTACAACACCATCTATCAGGAGCGCTACATGGGCCTGCCCAAGGACAATGTGGAGGGCTATCGCGAGGGTTCACCCATCACCCATGCCCACAGGCTAAAGGGCCATCTCATGGTCATTCACGGCACCGCCGATGATAATGTGCACTATCAGAGTTTTGAGATGCTGGTCAATGAGCTGATCAAACACAACAAACTCTTCAGCATGATGTCCTATCCCATGCGTTCCCACGGCATCAGCGAGCGGGAGAACACCGCGCTGCATCTCAGAAGGACTATGGAAAAATACTGGAAAGAGAATCTTCCGGCGGGTGGACGATAGATGTCTGGGACTGCCACAGCGGGCCGCCTGCCCATGACCCTGATCGGCCGGAGCGATATCATCCGGCATTTCAGCATGACAGAGGCCATTGCCTGCATGGAGACGGCTTTCAAGGCTCTGTCCGGAGAGACCGGAGACGTGCCGCATCGTTTTGCCTCGGATTTGAATGACGGTGCATTGACTTTACTCTTCAAACCGGCTTCAATTCACGGAGACGTTCAGTCTTCTGTAAAGATGCTGATACAGAAAAACGGGTTTTCAGTGCCCGGCGTGCCCACCATTACCGGTGTGGTCATGCTTGTGGATAACCGTTCCGGTGAGATCCTCTCTATCCTGGACGGCGAGACCCTCACGGCCCTGCGCACAGGCGCGGCCAGCGGCCTGGCCACGCAATGCCTGTCCAAAGCGGATGCCCGGACCATGGCGCTCTTTGGCTGCGGCGCCCAGGGGCGGACGCAGGTGGAGGCCGTAAGCTCGGTCAGAGGGATTGAAAAGATCTGGCTGTTCGATTCAAATCCGGACAATGCGCAGCGGTTGATTCAGGAGATGCAGCCGCAACTGTCGGCCCGGATGGAGGTCGCCGATGACTTGTCCGTGCTCAAAGAAGCGGACATTGTCTGTACGGCCACACAGGCCAGAGCGCCTTTGTTCGACCTGGCTGCTTTGAAACCGGGCGTGCATATCAATGCCATCGGCTCCTTTAGGCCGGGTATGAATGAGCTGCACTCCGATGTGCTGCGAAGCGCCCGCGTCTATCTGGATGACGGGCCGGCCTGCCTCGAGGAGAGCGGCGATTTAATCGGCCTCTTTTCCACACCCTCGGAGCGGGAAGAAGTCGTGCAGGGCGAGATTGGCGATCTGCTGCTGCATCGCATTGAGGGGCGCCAATCACCTCAGGAGATCACCGTATTCAAGAGTGTGGGCAATGCCATACAGGATTTTGTGGTGGCCCGGGAGATCTATGTGAAGTCGCAGCAAGCCGGATTCGGCCGGGATTTCGATCTGTTTGAATAGGTGCATTGACACGCCGCCTCAGGCAGCGTGCCGGGAAGAGCGCGGTTGAAGGGGAGTGACTTATCCCGTGGAAGGAAAAAGCGCATGAAGAGAAGTGTACTGTTTTTATTTATTGCTGTGTCTGTGGCCGTTTCCTCCGGCCATGGGCAGAGTCGGCATGTATTGAAAGAGATTGACAGCCGTTCCTTTGACACGCAGTCTGTGCTCTGGTATGATGCGCCTGCTCAGGCGTGGGAGGAGGCGCTGCCCGTGGGCAACGGACGGCTGGGCGCCATGGTGTTCGGGAGATCCGGCGAGGAGAGGATTCAGCTCAACGAGGAGACGCTCTGGTCCGGGGGGCCCTATTCCACTGTGGTCGAGGGCGGAGCGGCCATGCTGCCGGAGATTCAGCGGCTGCTCTTCGAGGGGAAACCGATTGAAGCGCATAAGCTTTTTGGCCGCCACATGATGGGTTATCCCGTGGAGCAGATGAAGTATCAGTGTCTGGCCAATCTGCATCTCTTCTTTGAGAATGAACAAGCGGTCACAGACTACAGGCGCTGGCTTGATCTGGAGACAGCCACCACGCATGTGGCTTACACGGCCCATGGCGTTCGTTATCGCCGGGATGTGACTTGCTCGACGCCCGATCAGGTCATGGTCATCCGGCTCACAGCAGACAGGCCCGGACAGATTTCCTTTAAGGCCCAGCTGCGGGGCGTGCGCAACACGGCACACTCCAATTACGCCACAGATTATTTCCACATGGACGGCGTGGGCAAAGACGGTGTGATGGTTAACGGCAAGTCCGCTGACTACATGGGCGTGGAAGGACGGCTGCGCTATCGGGCTCAGGTGAAAGCCGTGCCCGAGGGCGGGCGCATGAAAGTGGTGGGGGATGAACTCTTTATCGAAGATGCCGATGCGGTGACGCTGTACTTTGCGGCGGCCACCAATTTTGTCAATTATCAAGACGTCAGCGGTGATGAGGTCGCCAGGGTCACGCAAACCCTGAAGGCCATTGAGAAGAAATCATTCGATGCGATCTGGACGGCGGCTGTTCACGAGTATCAATCCTTATATCAGCGCGCCTCCCTGACACTGGCCCCCACAGAAAATTCCTACCTGCCCACAGACCGGCGTATGGCCGCCTTTGAGACAGGCCGTGATCCCAGCCTGGCCGCGCTGGCCTACAATTTTGGGCGCTATCTGCTGATCTCCTCCTCCAGGCCGGGCACGCAGCCGGCCAACCTCCAGGGCATCTGGAATGAGAGCCAGAGCCCCAACTGGGACAGCAAATACACCACCAACATCAATACGGAGATGAACTACTGGCCCGCTGAATCGGGCAACCTCTCTGACTGCGCCGAGCCCCTGATCCAAATGGTTAAAGAACTGACCGATCAGGGCAGTCAGGTGGCCAGGGCGCATTACGGCGCCGGGGGCTGGGTGTTTCATCAGAATACCGATCTCTGGCGCGTGGCGGCCCCCATGGACGGCCCCACCTGGGGCACATTCACCGTGGGCGGCGCGTGGCTGACCACGCATCTCTGGGAGCATTACCTCTACACCCTCGATACAGATTATCTGGAGGAGGTGTATCCGGTGATCAAGGGCTGTGTCGACTTTTTCATGGATTTTTTGAAGGAACATCCCAATGGCAAGTGGCTGGTGACCAATCCCTCCAATTCTCCTGAAAATCCTCCCAAGGGCCCCGGTTATCGTTACTTTTACGATGAGGTGCCGGCATTCTGGTATTTCACCACCATCTGCTACGGCTCCAGTATTGACATGCAGATTCTCACCGATCTCTTTGGTTATTACGCCGAGGCCTGCCGCGTCTTGAATCGGGATGCGGCCTATGCCCGGCGCGTCTTGAAGGCCCGGGCCAGGCTGGTGCCGCCGCGCATTGGCAAAGACGGCACGCTTCAGGAGTGGACAGAGGATTACGCGCAGCTGGAGGAGAAGCACCGTCATTTCTCTCATCTGTACGGGCTCTACCCCGGCCATGTCATCTCCGCCAAAGGGACGCCGGAACTCATCGACGGCTGCAAGGCCGTGCTGGAGCAGCGGGGTGACGGGGGCACGGGCTTTTCCCGCGGCCTGGAGCGCCGGGCAGTTCAATGGCGTCTGCGCCCGGGGCGCCTTTACGCTGGACATAGAGTGGCGCGAGGGGCGTATCGACCGCGTGAAAGTGCTTTCAAGGAAAGGCGGCCCCTGCCGGATTCATCCCGGGGTCAAGGTGCAGATCACAGCCGATGGCAAACGGGTCAAGTCCAGAATCCATGAGGATGCATCGATTGAGTTTGACACCACGGCCGGCGGGCGTTACACGCTGCGCGCCGTTCAATAAGGGTTCGATGAATCAAAGAGAAGCGCCGCTGTGTCGGCGATGATAAAAGGAGTAATTCATGAAAAGGTTTGGGATTGCATGCCTGATCGCGATGCTTTTAACGGGCAGTCTGTACGCACAGCAGCCCACGTTCACGCATCAGGATACACTGCGGGGGAGCATTGGGCCGGGACGGGCCTGGTGGGATCTGACCTACTATCACCTGGACATCAAGGTCGATCCGGGCACAAAGACCATTGCCGGGCAGAATACCATCGCCTATCGCGTGCTCAAGCCCCATCAGCTGATGCAGGTGGACTTGCAGCCGCCGCTCTCCATCACAGAAGTGACGCAAGACGGCAGGGCTCTGGATGTCCGGCGCGACGGCAATGCCTGGTTCGTCGCCTTGAAAAAGACGCAGAAGAGCGGCGCGTTGAACCGCATCGTCGTCTCTTACGAAGGCGTGCCCCAGGTGAGCAAACGTCCGCCCTGGAGCGGGGGCATCACCTGGACAGAGGACGGCAACGGCCATGACTTCATTGCCACGGCCAACCAGGGTGACGGGGCCAGCCTCTGGTGGCCCTGCAAAGACCATCCGGCGGACGAACCGGACAGCATGCTGATGAGTATCAATGTGCCCGCTCCTCTCACCGATGTCTCCAACGGCCGCCTGCGCCATGTTGAAGAGAAAAATGACGGCACCCGCACCTTTCACTGGTTTGTCTCCAACCCCATCAACCACTACGGGGTGAATATCAATATCGGCGACTACGTGCATTTCGGCGAGGTCTATCAGGGCGAGAGAGGCCCGCTGGACTGCGACTACTGGGTGCTGCGCGAGAACCTGGAAAAGGCCAAAGTCCATTTCAAAGACGCCACCCGCATGCTGGCCGCCTTTGAGCACTGGTTCGGTCCCTATCCCTTTTATGAGGACAGCTACAAGCTGGTGGAGGTGCCCTATCCCGGCATGGAGCATCAGAGCTCGGTGACCTACGGCAACGGCTATGCAAACGGATTCGGCGGCAGGGATCAGAGCCGATCAGGCTGGGGCCTGAAGTTCGACTTCATCATCATCCATGAGTCGGGCCACGAGTGGTTTGCCAACAGCATCTCCAATAATGACGCGGCTGAGATGTGGGTGCATGAGGCCTTCATCGCCTATTCTGAGAATCTCTTTGTGGATTATCATTACGGCAAAGCGGCCTCGGCCGAGTATGTGCTGGGCACGCGGGCCAATATCAGCCATGACCGGCCCATTGCCGGTATTCGCGGTGTGAATTACTCGGGCTCCGGCGACATGTACGCCAAGGGCGCCAACATGCTGCACACGCTGCGGCAGATGATTGGCAATGATGAGAAGTGGCGCAACATTCTGCGCGGACTGAACGCGACATTCTACCATCAGACCGTGTCCGGCGACCAGATTGAGGCCTATATCATCGAAAAGAGCGGGCTGGACCTCACCGCCTTTTTCGATCAGTATGTGCGGGACGCTCGCCTGCCCGTGTTGGAGTATGCTTTCGAAAAGAATGTGCTGCGCTACCGATGGACGCAGTGCGTGCGCGGCTTCAACATGCCGGCGCCGGTGCGCATTGGTGGCGTGGACTATGTCTTGAAACCCACGTCACGGTGGCAGTCGATTGATCTGACGGGGCCGGTCTCCCGTCTGGTACTGGACAGGGACTACTATGCGGCCACGCTGAACATCACGGGGCTGGGGACTGAATAATAAAATAGAAGTCAATGGTACCATACAGTGACTCGATCGTTTCGCTCAGTTTTTTATCAAGAGGGTCAAAGAAAAAGCAAAAACAGTGTCATACTTTTTGAGGGGCAAAAAGTATCAACCGAGTCCCCGTATGGGGAAAACCCTTTGCGCGGTTGAAAGAAATTATCGTGCACGGTTGTTTACAGCATGGGCTGATGTCCCTGCCCCACACCCCTTTGGTCCCTTTTTCTTGGCGAACCCCGCTACGGAGCGCGGGGCCACGCTGCTCTGTCTTACGCCGGCCCCCGGTTTGTTGCGGATGTTTGGCGTTAGATGGTCAAGCAACCGCCCCTCCGGACCAAATGGCGGTCCGAAATAGGGAACGTGCCTGTGCAGGTTTTGAGATATGGGTTTCATATACACAAGATTCAGTATAGAACCTTAAGAATCGCAGTTAATATTGATTTATGTGACGCGATGTCCTTGTTGACATCGCGTCTTTTTTAAATCTGTGGCAGGGAGATGAAACTTTCATGCCGATGCTCCCGTACATCTAGTTAACTATTATTTCTATAACTTATAAGAAATAGGAATGTCATGACACTGTTATCCAAACCAGAAGAGTTGCTGCTCATGGCGGTTTGTCACCTGCAGGACGACGCCTACGGAGTGGAGATTCTACGCTATGTATCGGAGAAAACAGGCAAGAAGTGGTCTATCGGTTCGGTGTATGTGCCGCTGGATCGCCTGGCAAGAGCCGGATATGTAGAGAGCTATCAAGGCGAGCCAACACAGAAACGGGGAGGAAAGCGCAAGCGCTATTTTCGTATTACGACGGCTGGCGAGCAACGCCTGCTGGAGAGCAAAGCCCTGCATGATGCCATGTGGAATGACATCAGCACCTTGATTGAAGGACGTTAATACATGCCGCATCCTCAACGGAACATCCCGGGCCTCTCTATGGCACGCTGGCTGCTCAGTATCTTCTCTGATGAGCGTTATCACGTCAGTATTGCCGGGGACTGTGAAGAACTGTGGCAGGACATGGCCGAGCTTCAGGGAACGGGTTCGGCGCATTTATGGCTGTGGCAGCAGGTGGCGCTCTCTATTCCACTGTTTTTGATGGATTCATTTTTATGGAGTTTGAGTATGTTCAGCAACTATTTTAAGACGACATTCAGGCATTTGAAGCGCCACAAAGGCTATGCGGCCATCAACATCATCGGGCTGGCCATAGGACTTGCGGCCACATTGCTCATTTTAATGTGGGTGCAGGATGAACTCTCCTATGACCGTTTTCACCAGCGACTGCCCCGGCTGTACAGGGCGTTCACGCATCAAGTCTATTCCGGTCAGATCTTTAACTTCAGGGATACACCGGCCCCGCTGGCAGCAGAACTGGAACGGCGATTCCCAGAGGTGGAAAAAGGCCTCTCTCTCCTGATTGCAGGCGGTACCGTGGTGGAATACAACGGCAGTCAGTTTGATGAAGACGCCGTTTGCTTTGCCTCAGATGGGTTTTTTGACCTCTTCACCTTCCCGTTGGTGCATGGGAGGCTGGACGATCAGTTGCAATCCAAATTGACGGTAATGCTCACCGAGGAGACCGCCCAGAAGTATTTTGGAGATAGAGAGGCAGTGGGGCAGGTGCTGCAGATTGGTGCAGAAGATTTTACTGTGACGGGTGTACTCAAGGACATCCCACCGCAATCTCACATCCATTTTGATTTTGTACTTCCCTTTGAGAATACGCTCACCATGCATAATCTCGACCCCAATAATTGGCGCGGCAACTGGCCCAGTACCTACATGCTCCTGGCCCCCAATGTCAACATTGATGATTTTTCAGAGAAAATCAAAGGTGTTATCCAGGACAATGCTGAGGGGTCATCCGTTGAAGTATGGATGCAGCCGGTGGCCAAGATCAGGCTCTACAGGCTGACCGGTGAGAAGGCCGGTATGCTCTATGTGCAGATTTTTTCAGCCGTGGCCTTCTTTGTCCTGCTCATTGCCTGCATCAATTTCATGAACCTTTCCACAGCCAAAGCCGCCAACCGCGCCAAGGAAGTGGGCTTGAGGAAGGTGTTTGGTGCCTTTCGGAAAAAGCTGGTGCTCCAGTTCTATGGCGAGTCTATTTTGCTGGCCCTGTTTGCCCTGTCCATCGCCCTGGTGCTGGTGGCCCTTGGATTGCCGTTGTTCAATCAACTTTCCGGTAAGATTTTGACGCTGAGCAGCCTCAATAATCTAAAAATTTTGTCCACATTTCTGGGTGTGACCTTGCTGACAGGCATCGTGGCCGGCAGTTATCCCGCATTGGTACTCTCTGCTTTCAAACCTGCGGCCATTCTGGGCCGACGTTTTACCAGCAGTGGCGGTGGTGCGCTCTTCAGGCGAGTGCTTGTGGTGGTTCAGTTTACCCTCAGCGTCGCCTTGGTCATTGGTACATCGGTGATCAGAGAGCAGATAAAGTATATACAACACAAGGATCTGGGATACAATAACCAGCATCTGGCGGTGATGTATTTAAGAGGCTCGGCCCAGTCCCGCTATGAGGTGATCCGTTCCGAATTGAAGCAGCTTCCAGAGGTTTTGGATGTGACAGCCACAGACAAACTGCCCGTGTCCGGCGGCAATTCAACCATCTCCTACACCTGGGAAGGAAAACCAGCGGATCTGGATATACTCATCAATCAAGTGCGGGTCGATTATCATTATATAGATGTGATGGGCATGCGTATGGCGGCCGGGCGGGATTTCAGCCTGGAACTCTCTGGAGATGTGGGCAGCAGCTACGTGCTCAATGAGACAGCCATCAAGCGAATGGGACTGGAGGACCCCGTGGGCAAGCCCTTTGGCCAAAGCGACAATATGGGCACCATTGTGGGTGTGGTGGCTGATTATCACTTTGCCACCTTACGCCAGGAGATTGAACCCATGGTGATGATGGTCAATCCGGAGCGTGTGCGTTATCTACTGGTGCGACTGAAAGAAGATGAACTGCAAACGGGAATGGCTGCCGTCAGAGCGGTGTGGGAGCGGGTCAATCCCGGGATGGAATTTGAGTCCCGCTTTCTGGATCAGGTCATGACATTCTTCTTCCGGCAGGAAGAACAGACCGGTCGTATCGTCTCATTCTTTACCCTGCTGGCCATTGTCATCTCCTGTCTGGGGTTATTGGGGCTGGCCGCTTTTATGGCCCAGAAACGCAGGCGTGAGATTGGCATTCGCCGGGTGCTGGGTGCTTCCACCCAGGGGCTGGTGGTGAATATGTCCAAAGAATTCATGGCGCTTGTGCTTGTTGCCAACTGTCTCGCCTGGCCACTGGCCTATTTTGTTATGAAGCAGTGGCTGAATAATTATGCGTATCACGCGACGCTCTCCTGGACACTCTTTGCGGTGGCGGCGTTGATCTCCCTGGTGATTGCCTTTTTGACAGTCAGCTTTCAGTCCATCAAAGCGGCACTCACCAATCCAGCCACCAGTCTTCGGGCTGAGTAAAAACAGTAGCACATTTAAAGGGCCGGGCAACCGGCCCTCAGGTTGTTGACAAACCTAAAAGACCTGCCATCTCTGAGTGCTTCTGTCGGAGATCTTCGTTTCGTTGATCTTGGATTGAAGACCCCCTATAGGAGGATTAGGGGGTGACATTGTGGTGAGTGTACTTTTTCAACAGTCTCAGGGCCGGGTAACCGGCCCTTTTTTTTGCAACCTTCCAAGAAAAGTCACCGTATCCATAATTATATCTTTTGGATCCCAAGACATATTTTTTTTCCGATAAGTCTTGGATTACAGAACAAATCAGGGGAGAAGTAATGGAAAATATCACCAGCCAGGAGGAGACCTTGCTGCTGGGCGTACTGGCGCTGGGGGAGAATGCCTACGGCATGACCATTCGCCGCCACGTGGCCAAGGTGACGGATAGGGACATCTCCATCGGCGCTATTTACGATCCGCTCTACCGTCTGGAACGCCGGGGACTGGTCGTCTCTCATCTGGCAGACCCCACGGCAGAGCGCGGCGGACGTTCCAAACGGATGTTTCGTGTGACAGATCTCGGAAAGGAGTCTCTGAAGGCGCACAAACAGATTCGGGACAATCTCTGGGGCAGTGTGCCTGAGATGGCCTGGAAATAGGGGGCGGCTATGCAGCATCGACAAAGTAGAAAAAAATGCAATGGTTGGATGCAGAGCCCTGTGATTGGCGATCTTTCGGAGGAGTATCGACTCATCGCGAGAGATACCGGCCGTGGCCGCGCCCTGCGCTGGCTCTCCAGGCAGGTGCTGCGCACCCTCGTTGCTCTGATGCATTCACAATTCCGGGGGAGTTCTTCCATGTTTAAGAGTTATCTCTTCACTGCCATGCGCAATTTCCGCCGTCACAGAGACACCACGCTGGTCAACCTTATTGGCCTGACCGTGGGGATGACAGCCACATTGCTGATCTTCTGTTTTGTGGCCGATGACCTCAGTTATGATCGATTTCACGCACACCGAGACTCGGTCTATCGCGTCTACTATGAAACCACGCACTCGGGGAAACGCTTTGCCATGGCGCCCACCATGCTGCCGCTGGCCCCGGCGCTCAAGTCGGGGTATCCGGAGATTGAGGCCGTGGCCCGGATCTCTCAGATCAATGGATTTCCCTATTTTGTGAATCAGAAAATCTTCAGAGAGCGCCTCTATTTTGTGGATGCAGAGATTCTCGATATACTCAGTCTGCCGCTGAAACTGGGCGACAGGGCCACGGCACTGTCGCAGCCCAACAACATTATCCTGACCGAAGCCCAGGCGCATCGTTTCTTTGGTGATGAGAACCCCCTGGGGCGCCGCATTGAGCTGGATCGCGGGAAGCAATACACGGTAAGCGGCGTGTTTGCACGCTATCCCCGGCAGTCGCATCTCCGGCTCAGCGCCATGGCCTCCATCGAATCTCAGGTCGATACGCCCCCCCATCAGCAGGGCAGATGGACCAATCTCGCCAATGACTATACCTATCTCAAACTGAAACCGGGCACTGACCCGGCGGCCCTTGAGGCCAAATTTGGCGCCTTGCTGCGCAGTCATCTGAAAGATGCGGAGATCGACAAAGACGCACTCCGCCTCCAGACGTTGACCGATATACATTTCACACAGCTCAACTATGACAACGCACGGACATCGAGCCGTGACACGCTGACTGGCTTTTCCGTTGTGGGGTTCTTCATTTTGCTCATCGCCTGTTTCAACTTCATCAACCTGACCACGGCACGCATTGCGCTGCGTTCCCGTGAGGTGGGCATCCGCAAAGTGGCCGGCGCACAGCGTTTTGAGCTCATCCGGCAGTTTCTGACAGAATCGGTGACGCTGAGCTTCATGGCCATGCTCTTGGCTGTACTGCTGGCCGTGGCCCTGCTGCCGCCATTCAGCGGACTCATGGAACGTCAGCTGGACAAGGGCCTTCTCATGGCCTGGCCCATGGTCCCGGTGTATCTCTTGCTGGGCATGGGTGTGGGCGTGCTGGCCGGGCTCTATCCGGCACTGCGGCTGGCCGGTGTACAGCCCATGGCCGCCTTCAGGCAGATCAGGCAGCGGCAGCAACGCCGCATCTCTGCACGCACGGTGATGGTGGTGCTGCAGTTTGCCATCTCCATCTTTCTCATCATCGCCACATTGACTGTGCAGCGTCAGCATCGCTTCATGCTGCAGAAGCCTTTGGGCTTTGAGCACGATCAGGTGGTGGGCATGCATCTCAACAATACACCCTATAAGCGGCGTACCGAGGCGTTGAAAACCGAGGTGCTCTCCCATCCCGGCGTGCTTCAGGCCAGCTTTTCCCACAGTGTGCCGGCCAGTGGCTATTCCACGGCCAGCACGTACACGACACAGGGAGAGCATCCTGTGGAGGTACATCTCAACGGCGTACTCTCAGACGGCGACTTGCTCAAGACGCTGGGCCTCAAGCTGGTGGCGGGACGCGATTTCTCTGTGGACCACCGCAGCGATGCGGAAGAGGCAGTGATTCTCAACCAGTGCGCCGTGGACCAACTGGGCCTGGCGGCGCCCCTGGGGCGCTGCCTTGAGATGGGGGGCAATGTCTATCGCGTCATCGGTGTGGTTAAGGACACGCATTTTGACTCCATGCAGGAGAAGATCAAGCCGATGGTCTATCATATGAATCATCAGCGCATCAATTTTCTCTCTGTGCGATACGATCCCACGCAGGCCGTGGCCGTGCGTGCGCATCTCAAGGCGGTGTGGGAGAAGGTCATGCCCGGCATGTATACTTTGCGCCTCCATGAGTTTGATGAGGCCTTTGGGCGGTATTATCGTTTTGAAAAACGGATGATGCAGATGTTCTCAGTGATGGCGGGGCTGGCCCTCTTGATCAGCTGCATGGGCATGGTGGCTTTGGCGGCCTTTGTGGTCAACCGGCGGCTGAAAGAGGTGGGCATTCGAAAAGTCATGGGCGCTTCATCCCTGGGGCTTAGTCGCCTTTTGGTCTCGGCCTTTGTCAAGTGGGTGCTGGCTGCAGCGGTTGTGGGCGTGCCCCTGGCCTACTGGCTGATGAACGGCTGGCTCAGTCAGTACGCCTACAGAACGGAGATTTCCCCGTGGCTGGCCGTGATCGGTGTTATCCTGTCGCTTTTGATGTCAATAATCAGTGTGGGGCATCAGATCTGGCGGGCTTCACGCATTCAACCGGTGGCCATTCTGAATCAGGAATAACATCAATTTTTTTTCATCAAGAGCGTACGGTTGTCCGTGCTCTGAGACTGTTGAAAAAGTGGCCTCACCACAATGTCACCTCCAATGCTCCTGTAGGGGGGCTTCATTCCAAGGTCAATGAAACAAAGATCTCCGATAAAAGCATTCGGAGATGACAAATCTTATAGGTTTGTCAACAACCTGAGAGTACGGCTGTCCGTGCTCTCTTTTTTTTTGTAACTTTTGTACGAAAATTTCGTTCATATACATGTCCGACTTTTTCGTACAAATCATTTGTCGAGGAAAAAATGGCAAACCTCCCCCCATTTTCGCCCCCCTCCTGGGCCCGATGGCTGCTGAAGCGCCTGGCAGCCTATGATCAACTCAATGGCTCTATGGGTGATTTTGAAGAGATCTACCACAATACTGCATCGCGGGTCGGTGTCTCTGCGGCCAATCGCTGGTATATCAGTGAATTGCTGGCCACGCTGCCCGAATACCTGCTTCAGTCGCTGCTATGGAGAATTCAGATGTTTCGTAATATCATTAAAACCGCGTGGCGTGTCTTGAAGAAAGAGCGGCTCTTTGCGGCCATCAATATCTTTGGACTGGCTATCGGTCTCACAGCCAGTCTGCTCATTTTCCTCTGGGTGCATCATGAGCTCTCCTATGAGCGCCACCACGCCCACGCCGATTCCATCTATCGCGTTATCACCGTCAAAGACGCGGTGCAGAATGTTCGCGTGCCGGTGACCCCGTCGGCGCTGGCGCCTCAGCTGGTCTCGGACTATGCTGAGGTGGCTGCCGCCTGTCGCGTGCGTCAAACGCCGCAATCACTTCAACGGCTGGATGAAAAAACCTCGCAGATGCGTGTGCAGGTGGCGTTTTCAGAACGGGCCTTGTTCGACTGTTTCACCCATCCCCTGGTGGAGGGCCGTATGGATGCCGGGTGGGATCAGACCCCGTCGATCATCCTGACAGTGAACACGGCCAGGCGCTTTTTCGGCGACGCCTCGGCTGTGGGGGAGATGCTCGAGCTGCAGGGCCAGCGTTTGTCCGTGGCTGCCGTGGTGGAGAACGCCGCAGGCCCCTCTCATCTCAACTTTGAAGCGGTGGTGCCTCTGGCCGTGCTTGAGCGCATCGATCACCGTTATGATGGGGAGAGCTGGGCCGGATTGACGCTCTGGACCTATGGGCGCTTGCATGAGGGCACCAACGCCGATGGATTTGAGGCGAAGACCCAGACCCTGATCCAGGCCCATCGTCCGGAAAGCGAGTATGTGCTTCAACTCCAGCCGCTGAGGGATATTCACCTGCGCGCTTTGGAGGGGAGCGATCCCATCAGCACCATCAGGCTCTACGCCGGTCTGGCCCTGTTTATCCTGATTGTGGCGGCCATCAACTTCATCAATCTATCGACGGCGCGTTCCTCCCGGCGCTGTCTTGAAGTCGGGCTGCGCAAGACCCTGGGCGCCAGGCAATCTGAACTGATGATGCAGTTTCAGGGCGAGGCGCTGCTTCAAACCGGCATCGCCTTTGGGTTGGCGCTGCTGCTGTCTGCACTGCTGCTCCCAGAATTCAACGCCTTGACAGGCACGCCCTTGAAGCTGGATGTCCTGGTCTCCGGCGGCCGCTGGATAATGGTCGCGGCCCTGCCCTTTGTACTGGGCGGGCTGGCCGGTCTCTATCCCGCCATGGTGCTCTCCGCTTTCAAGCCCCGGCAGGTGATGCATAAAGGGGGCGGTCATCAGTTCAGCCATCACTTCAGGCAGGGGCTGGTGATCCTGCAGTTTGTGCTCTCTTTGATTCTCTTCATCGGCGCGCTGGGCGTGGCCAGGCAGCTGCAGTATCTACAAAACAAGCCACTGGGCTTTGATGCGACGCGTCTTTATTATACAGAGATGCAGCCCATGGCCCCCGAGGGATTTGAGGCGCTGCGGGCGGCGCTGACCGCGCATCCGGCCATTGTCTCTGTCACACGCACCAACATGCCGCTGCTCGATCTCGGTTTTGAAACTGACCATGTCTTCTGGGAGGGGCAGCAGCCGGGTGAGAAGGTGAATGTGCAGATCCGCACGGCCGACGCCGCCTATCTCAATACACTGAAGATGACACTGTCACAGGGGCGTTTTTTTGAAGCGGAGCGCGGGGTCGATCAGGGGCAGAGCTGTGTGTTGAATGAATCGGCGGTCAGGACCATGGGGCTGGATGATCCCGTGGGCAAGTGGTTCAGTTTCGGTGAGGAGCAGATCCGGATCATCGGCGTGGTCAGGGATTTCCATCACCACTCCATGCACACGGCCATCGAACCCCTCGTTTTTGTCCATTGGCCGCTCTACTCCAGAACCCTTTTCCTCAGGATCAACCCCGGGCAGCGTGAGGCGGCCATGGCCCATCTGAGATCGGTGTGGCCCCGTATCCGGCCCGATGCGCCTTTCCAGGTCCGATCGTTCACAGCGGCACTGGATGCGCTCTATCGCAATGAGCGGCACACGGCCACGCTGGTGTGGTGGCTTGGAGGGCTGGCCGTGCTGGTGGCCTGTCTCGGCCTGGTGGGACTGACCACCTACACCGTGGAAACGGTACGAAAGGAGATTGGCATCCGTAAGGTGATGGGTGCCACGGCGCGGGGCATTGTCGCTCAGATCACCGGGAAGTATGTGCGCTGGGTGATGCTGTCCATCGGGATCTCCTGGCCTTTGTCCTACTTGATGCTGCACGGCTGGCTGCAGGGCTTTGCCTATAGAACGCCGCTCTCCTGGGATCTCTTTCTCTCCGGCGGCGCCACCATCCTGGTCTTGGCAGCCCTGACCGTTTCTGCCCTGGTGCTCCGGGCCGCCCTGGTGCCCCCGGTGAAAACCTTGAGATGTGAATAATTGATAGAGAGAGGAAATCAATGGAATTGTTGACTGTGGTTGAAGAGATGCTGCTGCTGACGGTGTTCAAGTTGGGCGACAACGCCTATGGGGTGCCCATTCGTGAAACCGTGATGGAGATGACCGGCAAGCGCATCGTCTACGGAACACTTTACAATTCGCTCAATCAGCTGGTGCGCAAAGGCTATGTGCGCACTGAGCGCGGCGAGCCCACAGCGGCCCGAGGCGGGCGCAGCAAGGTGTTCTACCGACTGACGGACTACGGCACAGAGGCCCTGCAGTTCACCCGTGACCGGCGCTCGGCCATCTGGGCCGATGTGCCTGATCTGGCATAAGTATGTCGATGCATAGGCAAAATCAACAGATGAGATCGCCGGTGCTGGCGCGGTGGCTGCTCTCGCGTATGCAAGTCTATCAGACGGCCAATGACGCGTTGGGCGATTTTGAGGAAGAGTACGGCCGAACGTTTCGCCATAGAGGCGCATTCCCGGCGTGGTGGGGGTACTGGTGGGAGACATTGGCGTCGTTCTTGCCCTTTATCATTCAACACTGGAGGGGGAATTTGAGCATGATGCAGAATACAATCAAATCGACTTTTCGCCATCTTCTGCGGCACAAGACCTTTACGGCGATCAACCTCATCGGGCTGGCGCTGGGCATGGCCTGTACGCTGCTGATCACCTTTTATGTGAACCATCAGCTGCATTTTGATGATTTTCACGCCGATGCCGATCGCATCTATCGCGTGGCCATGGCCATTGAGTCCACGGCCGGCGTGCAGTCCTACGCCTTCAATGCGCCGCCGGTGGGGCCGGCTTTAAAGGTGCGTTTCCCCCAGGTTGAGGTCTCGGGCCGGGTTTTCCAATGGTTCACAAATCGCGTGGTTCGCCATGAAGACCGCCTCTTTGAGGAAACGGGATTTGTCTATGCGGACAACAGTATTTTCCAGATTCTCTCCCTGCAATTCCTTGAAGGCAGTGCGGAGACCGCGCTGGCCGCACCGCAGTCTCTGGTACTTCCCCTCAGACTCGCAAGGAAATATTTTGGTGAGACGCCGGCGCTGGGGCAGTACTTAAATTTGGACGGGTTTGATTATCAGATTACGGCCGTGGTGGCTGACGCGCCGGACAATACACATCTGCCTGTGGATCTTTTTCTGTCGATGAAAGACATAGAGAAGCTGGGATGGATGCAGGACTGGACCTGGCCTGGGATGTGGACCTATGTCAAGTTGAAACCCCATACCAACGCCGCCGCCTTTGCGCGGCAGATTGAAGCCCTGGCCGATGCACAGGTGGCGGAAGATTCACGTGTGGCCGGAAAACGGTATAGAAATGTGGTGCAGCCGGTGCGCTCCATTTATCTGGATTCAAAAATGGAGTATGAATTACTTTCTGGAAATCGTTTTCATCTGCTGCTCTTTGCGGCTGTTGGGCTTTTTATTCTGATTGTCGCCAGTGTGAATTTTGTGAATCTCACCACGGCCCGATCTGTGTTGCGGGCCAGAGAGATCGGTCTTCGTAAAACGGTCGGCGCCACGCGTAGGCATATTGTCCGACAGTTTCTGGGAGAGACCCTGGCCCTGGCATGGCTGGCCCTGCTCATGGCGTTTTTACTCGTCGCCATACTCCAGCCGCTTTTTTCTGCCTTGACCGGCGTGGCCTGGTCATGGGCGGCACTGCACTCTGTTCGTTCTATCTCAGCCATGGTTTTAATGGTTTTTGCGGTTTGTGCCATGGCCGGCGTCTATCCCGCCCTGGTACTCTCACGTTTTTCACCGCTGGCCGTGTTTAAACAGCAGGCCGCGTCTCATTCCTCACGGTCGCTGCTGCGCCGCATACTGGTCATCTTTCAATTTGCTGTGGCCATCATATTGATGACGGCCAAACTGGGTGTAGAGCAGCAGCTGCACTATGTCCAACATCGTCCCCTTGGCTTTCAGAAGGAGCGTCAGATGGCCCTGGCCGTGCGCGGGCGCCGTCCCCTGGAAGAGAATTATCAAGGCCTCAAGGCGGCGTTTGCGGGGCTGGACGGAGTGGAATCCGTGTCGGCCACATTTCAGGTTCCCGGTACCGGAGCCGGATCATTGCAGACCCGGCTTGTGAGTGAAACGGACACGCGGGCCAGCATGATGAATTACTATTTTTATGACGACGATTTTCTCAGTCAGTTTAACATACAACTGGCCTCCGGGCGTTCTTTTGATGCAGCCCGGGCCACCGATCGCAGCACGGGCTGTTTGATCAATGAGGCCGCGGTCAAGGCTTTTGGCTGGTCTTCAGCGGAGGAGGCGCTGGGCAAGCGGCTCTTCAGCGGACTCGACGGCCAGGAGAAAGAGATTCTCGGTGTGACAGCGAACTTCCATTACCGTGACCTGCGCAATCTTGTGGAACCGCTTATCATGGAGTTCCGACCTGAGATGTTCAACCACCTCGTGCTGCAACTGGAACCGGGATGGGATCAGGAGACAGTAGCGGGTATTGAACTGTTTTGGCAGCAGCGTTTTCCGGACAAACCCTTTCAGTATCAGTTTGTACAGGATATTGTGGACAACGCCTATGGGAATGAGGTGCGTATGGGGCAGCTCTTTGGGCTTTTTTCTATGATCGGAATTGTGATTGCCGCTTTGGGTGTACTGGGACTTTCCGCTTTCATGACACAGCGGCGGACCAGGGAAATCGGTGTGCGCAAAGTCCTGGGGGCGACATCGGGGCGACTTCTTTGGGTGTTGACCCGTGATTTCAGTCAATGGGTGCTGCTCTCCAATTTAATCGCCTGGCCCATCTCCTGGTGGCTGCTGGTGCGGTGGTTGCGCGCCTTTCCGTATCGCATGGCAATCCACCCCACGCCGTTTCTCATTTCAGGGGGGGCGGCACTGCTCATTGCCTGGCTGGCTGTTTCATTTCAGTCGATAAAAGCGGCACGCCAGAGTCCTGTGGTGAGCCTGAAGAATGAGTAAACCTTTGGACTGAAATATACCCGTGTGCCCTTCGTTGATCGAGGAGGATAAAGGGCATTCCTGAAAAAGCCTGTCCGGCTATTGTATACGGACAGGCTTTGTTTTTCCAAGAGAAAAGCGTTTGATATGTCAGGCCAGAAGGTTGAGACGCGGCGTGGCCGCAGTGGCATTTGTATTCTGGCCGTAGGAGACAGATTGTGGGGGCAAGCCGGTCTGCTGCAGCCCCTCCAGGGGTTGGCCTGAGGCTGTGCCGGCTTTATCGTCTGTGCTCAAAGCCATACCCTCAGATTTTATTCCGTCCCCTGTCAATTTCCCGTCGACGGCGGAATTTTCCAGGGTTTCCTGCGCCATCTCCTGCCTGGCCTGGGCTTCGACGCGCTGTGCCTGAGCCGCTACAGAACGGTCCTGCTGCGAGGGCTGGGCCGGTGCCATGGCGGCCCGCCTCACGGTTTGCATCTTTTCTGCAGTGGCCTTAGGATCGTTCGGGATCGGTGTGGTGTCAATGGAGACCTCACCGCCGGTGATGTAGCGCTTGCCATCGGGTCCGGTCTCGTAATCGTAATTGATCCCGCCACGCACATAGCGGCCCCCGGCCGTGCGATGGGCCTGTTCGTGTGTGCGCACTTCGTTTTCCCGGTGTTTCATCTCATCAATCTGGCGCTGTTCATCGTCTGACAGTGGTTGTGCGTCAGTCGGAACCACAGGCCGTGTCTGTTTCTCCTCTTCTCGCATCACAGAAGAATGAGTGGCTTGCTGTGCCGCCTGAGCCGTTGGGTTTCCGGAAATACTAACCGGTTTTGCGCCGATGTTGCCGTTGATTTCCATGTGCTCCACCTAGAATATCATCTCATCTAATTAACCCCATAAAATTAGCAAATTTAATGCCGGATGTCAAATGCCTCATAAAAAACTAATTTTTCTTGCTTTTCCTGATTTGCACTGTTACTTTAAACTCCAACCTTTGTAGAGCTATCAATCAGAGCGCCAATAAAATTAGAAATGAATTTTTTTGAGTGTGACCTGTTTAACAAGCTGAATTCCCAATCAGGAGGACTTATGGATTTTTTAGAATCACTGCTCAAGCCTGAGATACTGTGGTTTATTATCGGCATCGTACTCTTTGTGGCTGAGTTTGCCATTCCCGGGCTGATTGTCGGTTTTTTCGGCGCAGGCGCCGTTCTTGTCGGTTTACTCAATCTGCTCATCCCCATGTCATTGAATCTGCAACTGGTGCTATTTATCATCTTTTCACTGGTGTTGCTGCTGACCCTGAGAAAGTGGTTGAAACAAATTTTTATCGGGCGGGTACAGTCTACAGAAAGCAGTGAAGTAGAAGCCGATGAATTTGTCGGTGAACAGGCTGTGGTGACCGAAACAATTCAAACCGGTATCCCAGGCAAGGTCGAGCTGCACGGCACACCCTGGAAGGCTGAATCCGATGTTGAGATTAAAAAGGGGACGTTTGTCGTCATTGTTGCCAAGGAAAATATTACATTGAAAGTAAAAGTCCAATAATCCCAAGGAGGATATGATGAGTGGTTTGACTGTTGTTATTTTACTGATTCTTTTCTTTGTTCTTGTCGCCCTGTTTAAAACAGTACGGATTGTACCGCAGAAGATGGCGTTCATTGTAGAGCGCCTGGGCAAGTTCAACAAAACCCTGGAAGCCGGTCTGCACATTCTGACGCCTTTCATCGACAAAGTGGCCTACAAGCACTCATTGAAAGAGATGGCCGTGGATGTGCCGCCACAGGTTTGTATCACCAAGGACAATATCTCCGTCGAAGTAGATGGCATTCTCTATATGCAGGTTGTCGATCCCAAGCGGGCGTCCTACGGCATCAACAACTTCAAGTTTGCCTCCACGCAGCTGGCCCAGACCACCATGCGTTCAGTGATCGGCAAACTTGATCTGGACAAGACCTTTGAGGAGCGCGACACCATCAATGTGCAGATTGTCAATGCCGTGGACAAGGCCTCTGATCCCTGGGGCGTCAAAGTCACCCGTTATGAGGTGAAGAATATCACGCCGCCGCAGTCCATCAAGGATGCCATGGAAAAACAGATGCGCGCCGAGCGTGAGAAACGCGCCATCATTGCCGAGTCTGAGGGTGACCGCCAGGCCAAGATCAACCGGGCCGAGGGGGATCGCGCCTCTATGATCGCCCAGTCTGAAGGTGAGAAGCAGAAACGCATCAACGAGGCCGAGGGCAAGGCCGCGGAGATTACCAAGGTGGCCGTGGCCACGGCAGAAGGCATCCGGGAAATTGCCAACTCCATCAATGACAAAGGCGGCAAGGATGCGGTGAACCTGCGTATTGCCGAACAGTATATCGGTGAGTTCGGTAAGCTGGCCAAGGCCAACAACACCATGATTATCCCCAGCGATCTGGCCAATGTGGCCGGTTTTGTGAAGGCGGCCAGCGCGGTGATCAAGGATGTGCCCAAGGCCTAGTCATTAATTTATCTGGCGGTTTGTCGCCTGTTAATACATTGTTTTTTATGAGCCCCGCTTTATTTAATCGAGCGGGGCTTTATTATGGGGCTCGCCGGTGGACTGCCTCAGTGCCTCGGCCAGCGCCTCCGGGGTCTCAATGGGCGGGAGGCAATGTTGATGGGCGCAGAGAAACACGGCGGATGCGGGGTGCCTTTTTTTCTGCAACAGCGGCCATGCGGCGGCTTGCTCGTCACCCTGCCCTATGAGCAGGCCGGGGAGCGGCGATCGCTTCAGAATACGGAGAAGGGCCATTGTCCGGGCGTCGGCTTTGTCTCCTGTGAGTACAGCGGTTACGGGACCGTTCTCTGTCTGCAGCAGAAAATCTAGAAATGCCCCCATGGCGCCGGGATATTGTTCAAGCATGGCCGACTCCCGTGCGGGCGCACGCAGGTCAATCGCCTCAGCTCTACCATGGAGTGTCTCGAGTGCCCAGCCATTCTGAAGGGCGATACCCTCCGGTGACGGCAGGGGCGAATCAGAGGCCTGGCGCTGACGGATGGGCAGGCGTCCTCTCTCTGATTCCAGATAATAGCCGCCCGTCTCATCGCCAAAACGCTGGATTGTCAAGCGGTTCCAATGGTCGGCTTTATCCAGCCAGACAGCGTCGCCTGTGGCCTGGTAGAGGGCGAGCAGGGCGGCTGTCCAATAGGCATAGTCTGAGAGAAATCCCTCTATCCCAGAGCGGTGTGTCCTGTGGCTGTGATAGAGTGTCTCTGTTTCAATCAAATGGGTTTCGATGAATAGAGCGGCGTTTAAGGCCATTTCGAGATAATCGTCCCGTTCCAGAGCGGCGCCGGAGCGGGCCAGGGCGGCGATCATCAGGCTGTTCCAGTCGGAGAGTATTTTGTCGTCTGTGTAGGGGCGGACGCGTTGGTCGCGGATGTGCATCAGCCTGTCATGCAGGGCGTTCAGGGCCAGGCGCAGTGCATCCACAGAGAGGTTCAGATGGGCTGCCGCCTCTTCATTGTCGCGGAGGCGTCTGAGAATCAGGCGGCCCTCCCAATTGCCGGTGTCGGGCGTCTCATACACGGCAGATAAAATGCGCCAGGATTCGGTGTCCATCTGCCGTTTCAGCGTGGGCGTGTCCCATACATAGAATTGTCCTTCCTCGCCTTCAGAGTCGGCGTCCAGGGCGCTGTAAAAACCGCCGCTGGCACCGGTCATCTCCCGCTGAATAAATTGAGCGATGCCTGAAATAACATCGATATAGCTTGGATCGGGGTCGATTTTCCAGGCCAGGGCGTAGGTGTCCAGCAGCATGGCCTGATCGTAGAGCATCTTTTCAAAGTGGGGGACGAGCCACTGTGCGTCCACGCTGTAGCGGTGGAAACCGCCGCCGATCTGATCGTGTATGCCGCCGCCGGCCATTTTTTTCAGCGTGTGCTCCACCATGCGCAGCGCCTCAGCGTCGCCTGTGGCCGCATGCCGGTTGAGCAGCTGCCTGAGCTGTGTGGGCTGGGGGAATTTGGGGGCCGGTGAGAAGCCGCCGTGTGTTTCGTCGTAACTGCTTGCCGCATGCTGCATCGCGTTTTCCAGCAGGGCTCTGGCGTGGATGGCTGTGGAGGCACCGCCGGCATTGACGGCGCGGATGCGATGGGTGATCGTCTGTCCCGCCTTGACCACATCCTCTCTCTGTTCCTGCCAGGTGTTATGGATCACGGTGAGTACTTCCAGGAAACCAGGCGTTCCGTAGCGGGTTTCCGGGGGAAAGTACGTACCGCCGTAGAAGGGGGTGCCGTCGGGCGTGAGAAAGACAGACATGGGCCAGCCGCCGCGTCCTGTCATCATCTGCACGGCTTTCATGTAATAGGCATCCACATCCGGCCGTTCTTCACGATCCACCTTGACGGGAATGAAGTGTGTGTTGAGATAATCGGCGATCTCGGTGTTCTCAAAACTCTCATGCGCCATGACATGACACCAGTGGCAGGTGGCGTATCCCACGGAGAGAAAGAGGGGCTTCTCTTCGTCGGCGGCGCGCTTGAAGGCCGCATCGTCCCAGGGCATCCAGGCCACGGGGTTGTGGGCGTGTTGTAGCAGGTAGGGTGAGGTTTCATGAATCAGAGTATTGGCGTGCGCTGTCATGTCAGATTCCTTTTATATTAGGATGACAACCGTAGTTTGGCGGTCACAGCAGAGTGGAGCAAGTCGTTGTGTGAGAGTGGATGACTCACTTTCCGTCTTGAATGAATAACACGGTTGAACGGAGACCGGGCACCCGGGGTTCCCGTCGGGGCCTGTCAATGTCAGCGGATCTGGCCTGGCCTTCTGTGTTGATCTGCTGGCGAACGATATCTATGCAGTTTATCCTGAATTGCAGTTGCGTGATATTCTTTGGTGGGCGGTTTATCGAGAACCGAAGGACCGGCTGTACCGGCTAGCGGGTCGCTGTCGGCCGGGATGCCGACAGCAGGACGAGGTGGGAATAGATATTTTTGTTCATTCCATTTACAATGGCTTGTTCAATTGATATCGAGTGATTTATTTTTTGAAGTGACAGTCTCTCCGGCCACATAAAAGTCTATGGCATCTGGCGCCCCAGACCGTAGCGGTCCATTTTTTGATAGAGCAGAGATCGCGGTGTGCCCAGCTCATCAGCGGTATGGGTGACGTTGCCTTGGTGACGGTTCAGGGCCTCCTGAATGAAGCTGCGTTCAAATCGTTTCTTGGCCTCTTTCAATGTGGCCGGTCGTTCACCGGACGCCTCATGGGTCAGCGTGAGAAGGCGGCGGACATCATCGGCCGAGATCCGGTTATTGTCTATGAGAACATTGGCTTTTTCTGCAAAATTACGCAGCTCTCTAATATTACCAGGCCATTCATAGGCTTTGCAAAGGGTCAGTGCAGCGGGTTCAATCTGTTTCATCGGTTGCTTGGCGTTGTGTGAATAACAGGAGAGAAAGTGCTCCAGCAGCGGTGCAATGTCATCAGTACGGTTTCTCAGTGGATCGAGGGCAATCTCGATGACGTTGATTCTGTGATAGAGATCCTCGCGGAATTCTCCGGCTCTGACCATAGTGGCGAGATCACGATTGGTGGCGGTCAGTAGTCGAATGTCAACGGTTGTGCTTGTTTCCTGGCCGATGGCGGCCACTTCACCGCTTTCAATGGCGCGCAGCACCTTGGCCTGCGCCATGGCCGAGAGATCGCCAATTTCATCGAGAAAAAGCGTGCCTCCGTCAGCCTGTTGGAAACGTCCTTTTTTATGCTGCAGCGCCCCTGTAAAAGCCCCCTTCGTATGCCCAAAGAGCTCGCTCTCAATGAGAGATTCAGGGACGGCGGCGCAGTTTACCTGAACCAGGGGGCCGCCGGCACGCTGACTGTTCATATGGACGGCCCTGGCCACCAATTCTTTGCCTGTGCCGCTTTCTCCTGTGATGAGTACGGTTGATTGGGTGGGGGCCACACGGTCGATCAACTGGTAGACCTGGTTCAGATGTGGACTGGTCCCCACCATTTTATAGCGTGATTTGGCTTCTGAGAGCAGGAGGTTCTTCTCGGTGAGCAGCACCTGTTTTTCCATGGCGTTTCTGACGGTCAGAAGGACGCGCTCTTTTTCCAGCGGTTTCTCCAGCCATTCATAGGCGCCCAGCCTTGTGGCCTGCAAAGCGGTTTGAATGGTGCCGTGTCCACTCATCATGATCACAATGGTCAAGGGATGTTTCTGGATGACGTGTTTGAGCACTTCTATGCCGTTGATGCCGGGCAGGAGCAGGTCGAGCAGCAGCACCTGGGCCGGGTTTGTCTCCATCTGCTCAATGGCGTCTTTGCCGCTGCCAACCCAGTCGGCGGTGTAGCCCGCATCATTCAATATGTCACAGAGCACATCGCCCATGACAGCATCATCATCAACAATTAATATTTTTTTTGCGTAGAGCATGATGTCAATATCCTCGTTAGCTGACGGCTGGGGTTTGGACGGGAAGCGATACAGTCACAGCGGTGCCGAGACCGGGCTGGCTTTGGATATGTATCCGGCCTTCGTGGTCATCGATGATCTTTTTTACAATGGCAAGGCCCAGGCCGGTTCCGCCGGGTGACTGTGTGAAAAAGGGCTCAAAGAGGCGGTTCATCGCTTCGGCGTCAATGCCTTTTCCTGTATCGTTGATCTCGATCTGTATCATCTCCTGGTGGGAAAGTCTCAGGTCCTGGGTCAGCCGCGTGGCCAGGTGAAGCGTACCCTGGCCTTCCATGGCTTTGAGTGCATTGCTGATGAGGTTGTTGAGTGCCATCAACAGTTGCTGACGGTCGACGGCGATCTCCGGGAGTGCCGGCGTGTAGGCTGTAATCAGCTTTATGCCTCTACCGAATACCAGCTGAAATGAACGTACAGACTCTTGAATAATCTTGTTGATGTCTTCCTGCTGCAGCGATGATTTTTCGATCCGTGCAAATTTCAACAGGCTGTCTGTGAGTTCACGCAGCCGGTCGACCTGATCAATGATGTGTTTCAGATATTTTTCCTGCCGGTTGTCCTGGCTGCCTCCAATGGCCTGCAGCCGTTGGGCGGACAGCATTACTGTGGAGAGCGGGGTTTTGATCTCATGGGCCAGCTTTTGCGCCATGCTGGCCCATGCCACGGCCCGTTTTGATTCGACCACATGGCTGATGTCCTTGAAAAAGAGAAGTTGTTTTTGTGGCGTTTCGTTGTTTCGGCCTTTGTCAAAATTGGATACGCTGATCAGCATGTGACGCATTTTTCCACGGTAGGGAATGGAGAGTTCAATCTCGCCGGATTCGGGTGGATTTTCCAGCAGATTCAGGAGTGCCGGAAGGAGGTGGGCAAGCTGATTGTCTTCGAGAACGCCGTGGATCGCCCGTCCGTGCAGCATGTCTGGCGAAACGCGGAAATAATCGGCAAAGGTCGCATTGACTTCAGTCAGAATGCCTTGGTTGTCTATCAGGCAGAGCCCAGAATCCATGCTGTGAAAGATGGGAGAGATTGTCTGTACCAGGCAGTGGTGTCTGCGATGGTTGTAGAGGGCAATGAAGAACGCAGTCAGCCCACATACTACTGCCGTGCCGAAAATCCATAGCCAGGGGACTTTGAACGGCAGGACCAGCTGTCTCTTGAGGTGGCCCAGGTAGGTGCCTTTTTCTCCCTTGAGCAGCAGGCGTTTCTTCTCGCCGTAGCCAAAGTTGAATAATGAGTAGGGGGTGTTCGCAAATGAGAGATGATCACGGGTCAGGGCAATGAGCTCTAAATTTCTGTTCAGACAGAGTATTGTTTTTTTGTCATTTGCATTGCCTTCGAGAATGAGGGTGGGGAAACCGTCGTTGTGGAGCTCGACAATTTCCATTTGCCGGGTGGTGAAGTGGTTGAGCTGCACGGCGTTGAGAATATTCAGCTGGGCATCGCGTATTTCGACCATGCCGTCGTTCCAGGCGAGGAGTAATTCATCGGCGCCGTCACGGTTGATGTCTACCAGCTTCAGGATTTCAACCCATCGTGTTTCGAGTTGAAGGATGGGTATCAGAACCCGTTTCTCGAGGTTAAGCTTGGCCATGTAGGGCTGTTGGCGATTGCTGATGAGGGCGTAGAAGTCTGTTTTGCCGTCGTTGTCGGTGTCGCCGCCACTGAAACGCAGATAGCCATATTGATCGGTCACAGGCTGGTTGAGCAGGCAGCGACCCTGGTTGTCGATGATGTAGAGATAGCTGTGGGCGTCGCTGGTGCCATTGATCCTTCGATGCGATGCGTCCACCGCATCAATGGCATTGTCGGGTGAGCAGTTGGAGATCAGGAATTCCGAGGTGCCGTCGTCATCAATATCAATTGGGAATATCTTGACAATCTTAAAACCCACGTCATGCCGCCAGAGTATGCGTCGGTTTTTGAAGTCGTAGGCGATCACACCGCGGGGTTGATAGGCGTAGGTGGTGGCGAGTGTCAGCAGCAGGTCGAGATGTCCGTCCCCATTTAAATCTGCGGCCTCCGTTGCGCAGATGTCGCTGTCCCAGGGCCGGGTGCTGAGCTGGGGGTTGCCTATGGAGAAGTGGGCCAGAGCCTCGCCTTTATTATTGATGATATGGCAGGTGACAGTGTCGTTGTGCTGTGTGGAGAAACAGAGCTCCATGTGGCCGTCACCGGTCAGGTCTTTTGCATAGAGTGAGCTTTTCAGATTGCCAACCAGGCATTTTTGTATCTGAGTGCGTTGGTGCAGTAAACTCTCTCCATAGATTTCACTAAAGAGTATGGCGCTTGGTAAATGATCATCGGTATTGGTGTATTGTTTGATGACCATTTCAGAGATGCCGTCACCGTCCAGGTCTGCGGCGTAGTAGCAATGATTGGGCTGATTGGAAATGGTGTTCAAAAAGAGCCAGTGGCTGAGCGTTTTTTCATTAATTTTAGGAATGTCGTAGGTCTGGACAGGGGGGTGGGGGGAGACCGTCTGCGTGGCCAGAATCAGTGGAATCAATAGGACCCAGAACCGGCATGTCAAATGCATTGAAATACCCTCTATCCTGTGGGAAGTCGTTTCTAATATGACCTTTTGAATGAAAATAATATAGCAGTGTACTAAAATATGGAATATTGCCTGCAATTTCAAGGGGAAAAATTTTCTGTTGGTTAAAATTTGATCTGCTGGCCGCTTTACGCTTGGGCGATGTGGGTTTTTTCTTGATTTTCTGAAGGAGAATCCGTATCGTGCAGGACTCAAGTCGTTGCATGACCAATTATTGTAATTCTTTGGAGCGAGAAATGATAAAATGTCGTTTATTCACGGGCCTCCTTCTATTCGCTGTGTGTGTCCAGGCCCAGCAGCCTCTGACTGCCTTGATGCCTGTACCGGCAAAGATTGCGTTCACTTCCGGCCGATTGGCTGTCGATGCACCATTTGCCGTGCATCTGGCGGGGTTTGAAAACGAGCGGCTTCTGAAAGGGGCCAATCGTTTTATCACCCGTCTCGACCAGCGCACCGCGCTTTTTTTCGATCAATGGCAGGTCTCAACAATGGAAGGCACGCTCTCCATCCAGGTTGAGCGTGAGGGACGTTTGGTTCTGGGGGAGGATGAAGGCTATGCCCTGACGATCGACAGCCGGGGCATCAACCTGAAAGCCGTGACCGATCTGGGTGCGCTGTACGGTTTGGAGACGCTGCTGCAGCTGCTTTCAGCGGACACGTCGGGTTATTACTTTCCGGCTGTCCATATTGAAGATGCGCCGCGTTTTCCCTGGCGGGGGCTGATGGTCGATGCCAGTCGTCATTTTATGCCTGTGGAGGTTATTAAACGCAACCTGGATGCCATGGCCGCGGTGAAGATGAATGTGCTGCATTGGCACCTCTCAGAGGATCAGGGCTTTCGCGTTGAGTGCCGTGCCTTTCCCAAACTGCATGAGATGGGTTCCGATGGACTTTACTACACGCAGCTGCAGATTCGAGACATCATCGCCTACGCCGCAGATCGGGGCATTCGCATTGTCCCAGAATTTGACATGCCCGGCCACGCCACCAGCTGGCTCGTCGGTTATCCGGATCTGGCCAGCGCACCTGGGCCGTACACCATTGAGAGGCGCTGGGGGGTGATGGACCCGGTGATGGACCCCACGCGGGAGGGCACGTACACCTTCCTCGAAACTTTTATCAGGGAGATGACAGCGCTCTTTCCTGATGCCTATTTTCACATCGGCGGCGATGAGAACAACGGCCGTCAATGGAAGGCCTCGGCTTCAATTCAGGAATATATGGAAATACATGACATTCCCGATCGTCATGCGCTGCAGGCGGAGTTCAACAAACGCATTCTCAAGATGCTTACGGCAAACGGGAAGAAGATGATTGGCTGGGATGAGATCTTTCATGAACGCATGCCCAAAGACATTGTCATCCACTCCTGGCGCGGACGTGAGGCCATGGTGAAAGCGGCCAGACAGGGCTATCAAACCATTCTTTCCAATGGATATTATATCGATTTGATGCAGAAGACATCCGCCCACTATCTCAATGATCCCTGCCCTGCAGATGCACCGCTGTCCACTGTTGAGCGGCAGCGTATCTTGGGGGGAGAGGCCACCATGTGGTCTGAGTTTGTCGGCCATGAGACGGTGGACAGTCGCATCTGGCCGCGCACGGCCGCCATTGCCGAGCGATTCTGGTCGCCAGCCGACATCACCGATGTGCCGGATATGTTCCGTAGGCTGAATGTGATCTCCAGGCAGTTGGAAGAGCATGGGCTGATGCATATTAAGAATCGCGCCATGATGCTCAGACGGCTCTGTCGCAGCCATGATGTGCACCCCATGTTCACACTGCTGGGTACTGTCGAGCCAGTGGAGGTGTATCAGCGCGGGGCGCAGAAACGCCATTATCAGTATTCGCCGCTGACGCGCAGTGTGGATATTGCCCTGGCCGAAGCCGCCCAGGCCAATCGCTTCAATGGCTGGGTCAAAGGCGTGATGGCCCATGACGCTGAGGCGATGGCCCAGACAGAGGCCATGTGTGAGCAGTTAAAGCTCTGGCAGGAGAATCATCGCAAGATTGAAAAAATGTCAGAAGAGGCCCCGGGGTTGAGGGAGATTCTGCCCCTGTCGGCTTCTCTGTCTGCCACGGCCCGGGTGGGGCTGGAGGCCTTGTCCGCACTGAAGGCCCATGCCGGTCCTTTGGATGCGGCGTGGCGCCAGTCGGCGAGAGCCACACTCCAAGCGGCCCGTCAGCCCCACGGTCAGTTGGAACTCCAGATCGTGGAGGCCGTATCCCAATTGGTTGAGGCTGCTTCAGAGTAGCCTCACGAGTGCCCTGACATATTGAGGAGACGCTATCATGGAAGGCCTGCTTTTATTCATCGTCATCGTACTGCTGCTCTACGTCACAGGCAGACTCAGTCCCAAGAATGAGGCCCGCGTGAAAGAGGCTGTCGCTCGTCTGAAAGATCTTTTCAGCGATAAGAAGCACACGAAATGATATATCGTCCCGGAGAGGAATTATGGCCAAATCCAACAGAGCGTTAACCGGTTGCGGCATTGGCTGCGGTGCCTTTGTTTTGATTCTCACATTGCTGACGGCCGTGGGATATTTCATGGTGCGCAGCAGCATTCATTCGTTTAAATATGCTGAACAGAGCCAGGAGGAACTGCATCGCGTCTATGGTGATGCCGAGGCCTTTATCCCCTGGCTGGATGGCCGTATCCCCTCAAACCGCATTGAAACTTTTCTGGCGGTCCGTCAGACCATGGTGCCTGCTGCGGAAGCTTTTGAAGCCAACCTGGGGAAGCTGGACAAGCAGATTCGTCGTTTTGAAGATGGAGAGAGGGCTAATTTCTGGAATGTGCTGCACACCGTGCGTCAGGGGATTGGGGCTATTCCTGAAATGGCAGAGTATCTCCGTCTGCGCAATGAGGCCCTTCTCATGCATGAAATGAGCCTTGGTGAATATGCCTATCTGTATATTACACTGTACTATGCCTGGTTGAAGAAGCCCCTGAAAGACGGACCGCGTTTTCATATCCGGATGGATCACTGGGGGGCCACCTGGTCCTCTGATCAACAGGAGCATATGGAAGAGGAAGAGGTTTATTACGAGCGTGAAAAAGAGATTACGCGTCTGATTCGAAGGATGACGCGGCCCATGATGGAGAGCTGGCTTGAGGTCATTGACAGAGAGGGGACGGGGCAGGTTACCGGGGTGTGGCGAGAACGTATCGCCAGTGAAATCGACCTGTTGCGTGAAGACCGAAGGCATTTTATCTGGGCTGAAGGGCTTCCTGTTCAGATGAAAGAGAATCTCGATCTATTTAAAACACGACTTGAAGCCTCGTATCGCCCCATGGCCAACCCGCTGGAATTGATGCGTGATAGTGGCCGGTAAATGTACTGAAATATTTTCTTGCTAGTGACAAATATGCCTTGCATGACCCGGCGTGTCGATGTAAATTTATGGACCTTGCCCCCTTGGCGCAGGGTCCATTTTATTAATAAGAGGAGAAATCCATGCAACGCATCCTGACCGTACTGCTCATCGCCATTCTGGCCGTGGGTGCGGTATCCGCACAAGATCTGACACTCCGTGATGTCTATACCATGCTTCGGGCAGAACAGTATGACAAGGCCCTCGAAGCCACCAATACACTGCTCAAAGACGATGCCAAAAACGACCGTCTCCTGGGACTGAAACAGTATGCCCTGGAGCAACTGGGCAAGACAGAAGAAGTCAAGGCCCTGGCCGGCCTGCGGCTGGATATTGTCAATGCCGCCATTGCCGAGAAGGGTGAAGACGCCAGAAACCTGGGGACCAAGCAGGGGATTCTGGTCTCACTTGAACGCTATGAGGAGGCTGTTAAAGTCGCATTGAAAGTCGATCAAATGCGTGAGAAACCCTCACCCTGGACGGCCATGGGCATTGTGGATATCTATATTGCCATGAAAGACAAGGCCAACGCCTTTAAGTGGGTGGATGAAGCGGTCAGCCGTGGATTCAATGCCTTTGAGACCTTTTCAGAAGAGGACTACGCCCTTTTACAGGAAGACAAGGCCCGTTTGGACGGAGTTGTAAAACGGATCAAAGAAGAGGTCATCGGCCTGGGCAAACCGGCCAAGGATTTCACGCTGACACTCATCGACGGTGGTGAGTTCACTCTGTCCGCTCAGAAGGGCAAGGTGGTACTCGTCGATTTCTGGGCCACCTGGTGCGGCCCCTGCCGTCAGGAGATGCCCCATGTCAAGGCCGTGTACGATGCCAACAAAGACAAGGGCTTTGAGATCATCGGCATCAGCCTGGACCGGGAGAATGATCTGGAGAAGTTGAAAACCTATGTGAAAGAGAATGAACTGGGTTGGAAATTTTCTTTCTCCGGCGGTTTCTGGCAGGATGCCACGGCCAAGGCCTGGGGCGTCAACTCCATTCCCTCGGTGTGGCTCATCGATAAAAAAGGCGTGCTGCGCCATTTTGGCGTACGTGGCGATGAGTTGAAAACCGCAGTGGAGACGTTGCTGGCTGAGTAAGAACTGTCGTTTAAGATTTTAGTGAAGAGAGGCGGCGCCGTTGAGGCGCCGCCTTTTTTTCGGATGGAAAAGAAACTATGATTTTTTTAAGCGTTGGGTAACACCCACACCAATCAATGCCAATCCTAAAAATGAAACAATGGACGTGCCGCAGGTGAAGTCGAACCGATAGCTGAACCAGAGGCCCAGCAGTGTGGCCACCGCACCAAAACTCCAACCGTAAAGCAGTCGTTTCTTCCATGAGCTGGCCAGCATGGCGGAAATCGTCGCCGGAATAATGAGAAAGGCGAAGATGACCAGCACTCCTGCAATCTTCACGGAGATGGTGATGACCAGTCCCATGGTGGCGTAAAAAAAGAAATCCCACCAGGCCGAAGGGCGGCCTTCCATCTGTTTGTCGTGATAGTTTTCAGAGAGCGTGATGAATTTGTGGCGGTAGCGCCAATGAAAGAGGCCCACTGCGATAAAGATCGACAGGCAGAAGAGAATGTCCGGCCACTGAGCCCAGAGAATGGAGCCGGTGAGCATGTTCTCCATGTGCACATCACCGCCGGAGTGCATGGCCATGATGAAGAGGGCGCCGGCCGCGGCTATGGCGTAGGCCACGCCGATAACGGCTTCGTGTGTGATCTCTGTGATACGTCGGTCCACGGCGGAGAAGAAGGCCGCGGCAATCAATGTGAATCCAAAGGCGATGGCCATGGAAAGTCCGCTGTGATCGGGCAGATGGAGAAACACCACGGCGGCTGTGGTGCCTACCGCGGCAATCTGGGCCAGGGCGATATCGATAAAAATGATCTCCCGCTCAAGTACATGAATGCCCAGATACCCCAGAATGGCCAAAATGGAGAGGCTGGCCACAAAGGGGGGAAGTAAAAAGAGTAAAGTGTCCATGATGGCCTCCTTAATTGCCAGCCGGGCTGGTTTTGATCATCCGAATGGCCAATGCCGCCAGGAAAGCCGCACCCAGGGCCAGCACCAGGGTGGGGCCGTAGGGCAGGTTGAGAAAATAGGAGGCAAAGAGTCCGGACAATGAGGCGCCAATGCCCACGGCCCAGCCCAGTTTCAGCGCCTTGCCCCAGTTCTTGGTGAAGAGTGTGGCAATGGCCGCGGGGATCATGAGAAAACCATAGGCCAGAAGCACGCCGGCAATGGGCACAATGAGTACGGTAATGATGCCCAGCGAGATGAAGAAATAGAGATCCCATCGGTTCTCGTTGGCCACAGAACCGGGGCCTTCCTCAGTCATCTTGATGAATTTGTGTCTGAATTTGTAATGGAAAAGCGACAACAGGGCGTAGGCCACGGTGGTGACGCCCACCAGCGTCCAGTTGACCCAGAGCATGGTGCCGGCCAGGGTCTGTGAGATATAGGCCGCCCCGCCTGAGAATTTGTCGGCCACCATGACAGAGGCCACCAGGGCGAGGCAGTAGATGATGCCAATGACGGCCTCATGGGGCACATTGGGGTTCTTGGGCTTCACATAGGCCAGTAGAAACGAGCCCAGCAGCACGGCGATAAATGAAATGATATAGCCCAGCGGCGAGCAGGCCTGTATGCCGATGGCCAGTCCCACAATCATGCCGAAGGCGGCCAGCTGGTCCAGGGCCAGGTCTGAGAAGACAATGCCCCGTCGGATGACGTGCAGCCCCAGATAGGTGTGCACAGAGGTGACTACCACCAGCAATACTATCTGTATCGATAAAAATTTGAAGAGTGCAAGCATGACGGTTCCCTATTGAATGGATGCGTTGATCTGATCGATCCAGAAGTCCATCAGAGTAAAGACGTCGTCTGCCTGGGGCACGGCGCCCACAGACACGGGCAGGAACAGGGCCTTGATGCCGGTTTTCTGGGCGATGGTCGTGGGTTTGCGTTTTTCAAAGTAACTGGCCACCAGCATGAGATCTACACCGCGGTCTTTGATCATGGCAATGGTGCTCTCCACGTGTTTCGGTGTGGGCGGAATGCCCGGTTTGGATTCGATATAGCCCAGCACAGTCATGCCGTAATCCTTGACAAAGTAGGCCCAGTTTTTGTGATAGGCAATAACCTCCATGCCGCGAAAGGGCATGGCTTTCTTCAGCCAGCCGCCCAGAAGATCGATCAGCTTGCCGTCTTCATAGTCGTTCTCCAGAAACTCAAAGAATGTGCCCGCCTCAAAGAGGGCCTCCAGCTGCTCGGCGCCGAAGAGGTCGATGAGGGCCTCGCCGAAGAAGGCGCGCTGCACGCGGTCGACAAAGGCTTTCTGATTGGCCTCGTACACGGCGGCATGGGCCGGATCGACGCGTTTCAATCCGATGAGAATGTTCTCTGAGATTTTGATCCAGTTCAACGCACTGGTTTGAATGTGGGGGTTGCCCAGCACATGCACGTCGCCTTCGGAGCGGCTGACGGCGTTTTCGGGTTTCTGCAGGATCTCAATACCCGGCGAAACTGTGACAAAGCCCTTGGCCCCGTCCATCACCTTCTTGTTACGGGCTTTGTCCTGCAGTGTGGCCAGCCACATCTCCAGGTCGCAGCCGGTGGAGATTAAGAGGTCGGCTTTTTTGACGCGCATGGCCAGACTGGGTTTGGGCGCCACAAAGTGCGGGTCCTGGTCGCCGTGTGAGAGATGCTCCACTTCGGCCAGGTCGCCGGCGAGATGGCGCGTGATGGAGGCAAAGTCAGAGAAAGTGGTGACCACTTTGATTTTATCGGCAGCGAAGGCCAGGCTGCTGACCAGCATGGCGGCGGTCAGTGAAAGAATCGCGAATTTATTTTTCATGACGTGCTCCTAGTAGGTTTCGTGCTTGTGCGGTCCCATGGCCCAGCAGGTCTGGACGATGAAACGGTGGTCGTTTTCATCAAAGTTGCGGTCGATGAGGCTGTATTGAAAACGGAGGAAAACAAATTCACTCTGCCAGTAGTCCAGCAGCAGAGAGACGCCTTTTTCCTCGAAGACTTCATTCTCGGGGAACTGGGTGTAGTCGGCGCGCATGCCCACCAGGTGCTTGGGGCCGATGCGGTACTGCAGATAGGAGAAACCGCCCCAGGACTCAATCGTCTGATTGGCCAGCTCACGCTCACCGTAGATCAGTTCTGTGCGCCACTCCAGGCCGCGGTATTTAGAACGGCCGGGAGGCGCCCACTTGAGGGTCAAATCTGTGCTGAAGAGCGTGGCGCGCATGTCGGCTTTGGCGTCTGTGTGGCCTGTGGCGCCGCTGAAGCCCAGCTCCAGATAGGTGCTGCGGTTCAAGTCGTAGTAATTTTTGTAATGGGCCACAAAGATGAAGTCGTGCTTGCTCTGGTCTGTGAAGGTGATGCCGGTTCCACCGCTGACGAACTCGAGATCCAGTTCGTTCACATGGGCCGTGAGCGCGGGCAGCAGGAAATTGGCGCCCACGCCAAATCCACCCAGCGTGCCCACGCCAAAGAAGGCGTTTAAGACATAGGGCCTGTCAAACTGGGGCAGGGCGTGGTCGTGGTAGCGGTTGAGCTGGCCGAACTGTGTCTTGAATTCGCCCACCTTCAGGTTCATATTGAGGGGCAGGTTGAGCCACTGCATGTAGCCTTCTTCAACCACCACACCCTCGCGTCCAAAAGAGAGAGAGACTTTGCCCCGGGTGAAGGGGTCCAGCGGGGCCTGAAGCGACAGCTCCATCTCCCTGAGGAAGAAGCGTCCCGTGCCCCAGCTGCGGTCACCCTGGAGGCGGTTGTATTCTGAACTCGATGAACCGTAGGCCGTGTAGAAGTCGCCGCCCAGGCTGATATTGGGATTGAGTGCAGACTGCTGACGGAGTCCGCTGTGGAACTTGCGCGTCTCTGAGTCGTCTACTTTCTTTTTCTTCTGGGCCAGGGTCTGGGCCTTGGCCTTGAGCTGGGTCAGCAGGTCTTTCTGGTCGTTTTTCTTCTGTTTCTTTTCCAGCGCTTCAATACGTTTGAGCAGGGCTTTGACGGTTTGATCTTCCTGGCCGGTGTTGACGTCCTGGCCCATCAGCCAGGTGGCGGCGCAGAGACAGAGTACAGCAAGGGCATGTCGATGCATGTGGTTCCTCCATGGGTACAATAGGGACCGCAGGTGCTGTAGATCGTGGCGGACATGACAGGCATGTCGCATAGATGCAATGCACCCAGGCGCTTTAGCGCTTGTGCGGATTAGAAAATTTGTTTAAACAGGATGAGTACAGCTGTTACGCTGCGGTGTGTGGCGGCCCGCGGCGGGTCAGTGTTGTGGGGACGAGCAAAGTGGGGATGTGGCTCTCAGCCTCTTCGTAGACTGCAACCGGGGGGTGGACGTGGATTAGATCGAGAGCTGAGTACATGCCCTGGAGAACGGCGTCGTCCTCAAAGGCCTGTTGCGACCATTGACAAGCCGGACAGTTGTCGTGGAAGTCGAAGTCGGCGTCATGATTGTGGAGCAGGTCAACAGATACCAATACAAAAAGGTATGCGCTGAGCATCATGATCAGCCCGATCATGATGCGGGTGTTTCGGGTGTGTGGTCTCATGATAATCCACAATAAAGGTAAATAGGAATTAGGCTGTGAAAAGATACACACAATGCGGCTAAAAAAGCAACCTTATTCCGCGTTCAACCGAATGAAGATCTTCGACAGAAGCATTTGAGATGGCAGCGCCTCATCGGTTTGTCAATAACCTGAGACAGGAGGGCCTGTCTCTAGTCGCCGGGGGCGTATTGAAAGATTTGATCCAGCGACAGATTGAAAACGGTGGCAATTTTAAAGGCCAGCTCCAAAGAGGGTGAGTACTTGGCAGCCTCAATGGCCAGCACAGTCTGCCGACTGACCCCGATTCTGTCGGCCAGGGCCTGTTGCGTCATTTCATTATGTTCAAAACGCAGTTTGCGGATGATATTGGTGATGGGCAGCGTACTCATGCTAGGCCCCGCGACGATAGGATATGATTTGCATGAGTTGGCTGACTGCATGGGCGCCAAAGGTCATGAAGAAGAGTGCATGGGCCATGTTGATGGGTTTCATCATCGTATTGACCTGAAAGAGCAGGGCGATGAGCAGCAGGTTCACACCGGCAAAGAGCAGAATAAATGAGACGTGGTTGGCCTTGGATTCGATATAGGCGTCCCGTTCGTCTTTTTCAAAATTGCCTTTTTTAAAGGGGCGCGCCATGCAAATGGCGATGGCTGAATGCACCAAAATCATCCATAGGACAATCTGAACGAAAACCCAGGCCAGCGGGATCATCATGCCATTGGGCAGAGTGGTTGCTTTCAGCGTATAGTAGGCCATGGCAATCACAGTGGCCACAAGCGATATCCAGGCAAAGTGTTCCTGTTTTGAGCTATTCATGTCTTCTCCTTTTCGTGTACACTATTTTCGACTCAATGTAAAGCTTTTTTGACATAAAGTCAACTTTCTTTTACTTGAGGTGCAAATTAATCTGTAACATTTGATCGAAAAAGTCGTCTAAATATATGATCGAATTTTTCGGCCAAACTTTGGGAGTGCAATTTTGGGTATTTTGACATTGAAAGAAGAGGTGATTCTCAGCGCTATCATGATGTACGGCGGCAGTTCAGGCGGGGCGCTGATCCGGAAGAAAGTCATCGAATTAACGCAGAAAGAAATTGTCTACGGCACGCTGTACAACCTCATGGAAAAATTGATTCACAAGGGGTTTATCAGCACGGGGCGAATCGATCCCTCACCTGTGCAGGGGGGGCGGAGTAAAACGTTGTACAGCATCACACCGGCGGGGCGCAAGGCCTTGCAGGAGACGCTTGAGATGCACGCGGCCATCAAACGCAGTCTCCCGGAACTGGGGTAGATCATGGTGACTGCCAAAAGATATCGCCCGCCAAAGTTGGCGCAGTGGCTGCTCTGGCAATTGGCGCAGGGACTGAACCGCCACTCCGTGCTGGCTGATTTTGAGGATACATTTAATGAAATTGTCATGCAGCAGGGGCCTGCCAGAGCCAGAGCGTGGTACTGGCGGGACGCGCTGAAAACGGTGCCGGTTTTTCTGCAACTCAAAGGACGGGGACATGTGATGATGATTAAAAATTATGCGACCATGGTCATGCGAAATTTTCGGCGGGAAAAGTTATTTTCGATAATTAATGTATTGGGCCTTGCCATCGGCCTGGCCACGTGCATGCTGATTGGCCTCTGGGTGCAACGTGAGACAGGTGTTGATCGTTTCCATGCGCTGAGCGATAGAATCTATCGCGTGGAGCGGCAGCTTTTCCGTGACGATGCCTACAGCCGCTGGCCCATTGTGGGTGGGCAATATAGAGATGCGCTGATTGCGGATATCCCCGAAATTGTAAACGCCGTTCGCATTATGAATCGCACCTATACCCTGAAGACACCGGAGGGTCAAAGCCATCGTCAGCGGGTCAGTGCCACAGACAATGCCCTCTTTGAACTCTTTGATTTTCATCTGCTGGCCGGCGATGTGCAGACGGCACTGTCAGCGCCTAACAGTGTGGTGCTGACACCGGCGCTGGCAAAGAAATTTTTCGGCAGGACTGAGGTCATCGGAGAGGTGCTCCAGTGGGAAAACAACGGCGAGAATCAACCACTGAAAGTGACTGGTATTTTGGAGGCCATTCCGGAGAATTCCACGATTCAGTTTGAGATGCTGCTTTCCATGTCCTCATTTCCTGATGGCAGTTTTTCCAGCTGGCGGTCCAACTATCTCTATACCTATGTGCTGCTCCGTGAGCAGGCAAAGCTATCGATTGTAAATGAAAAATTGAAGACCTTTGTGGATGCGCATCTGGCTGCCCATTACGGTGATCTCACGGCGCAGGGCTTGAATATTCATGAGGTTCTGAAACTCTATCTCTATCCGCTCAATGATATTTATCTGCATCCCGCTGAGAATTGGGAGTGGGTGACAGGGGGCAGCGCACAGACAGTGATGATTTTTATATCAGTGGCGCTTCTCATTTTATTGATTGCCTGTGTCAATTTTATGAATCTCTCTACGGCACGGGCCCATCACAGGGCCAAAGAGGTCTGTCTGAGGAAAACGGTTGGTGCGGCACGACACCAGCTGCGGGGGCAGTTCATACAGGAGTCGATTGCACTGGCCTTCATGGGGTGGGCGCTGGCTGTGATGATCTGTCTGCTGCTGGCGCCTCTCTACACACATCTCTTTGGCGATACATTACAGGTGCGTGTGCTTTTTGAAACCAAACATTTAGTCACAATGCTCAGTGTTACAGTTGCTGCCGGATGGGGTGCCGGGCTCTATCCGGCGTATTATTTGACCCGTTTTGAACCGGCTGATCTGGGACGCGGCCAGCGAAACCGTGGCGCTGCCGGTTCCCGTTTCAGAAGAAATCTGGTTGTCTTTCAGTTTGCTGTGGCCGCGGTGCTTATGATTGTGCTCTTCACTGTATTTGCTCAGATGCGATATATACAGAACCGGCCTCTGGGCTTCAACCCGAACCGGATGCTGTTGATCTCCGCACGAAGCCAGCAGGTGGCTGAGGGATATGATGCCTTTCAAGCGGCGTTACTGAGTGACAGTCGTGTTGAGGCAGTGACCCGTTCAATGGATGTGCCGGGGGGCGATTTTTATTCCAATACAGGGTTTAACTCAAGAGAGGTAGCCAATGACCCAGCCAATATGCTCGTGCTGGGCACGGGATTCAATTTTGCCGATGTGTATGAGATACCCCTGCTTGCCGGAAGATATTTTTCTAAGGAATTTGGCACAGATGTCAATGGTACGCTGATCCTTAACGCCACGGGGGCACGGCGTTTCGGTTGGTCTCCTGAGGAGGCTATCGGAAAAGAACTGTCCCAAGGCGGTGATCGTTGGTTCCGTATTGTCGGCGTGGTGGCGGATTTCCATCTCAAGTCCCTGCATCAAGAGGTTGAGCCTCTGCTTTTCCTCCTCTTCCCCCAGCGTTTCCGTACACTCTCTGTGCGTCTTGGCACAGGAGATACTGAAGAGGCCCTGGCCGTGGTTCGCCAGACCTGGGAAGAGACATTTCCCGGTGCCCGTTTTGAATATTCTTTTTTAAGCGATCAATTGGCAGTGCTCTACGCCAAAGAGCAGAATATGCAGAAAATATTTATTGTATTCTGTGCGTTCTCTGTGCTGGTGGCCTGTCTGGGATTGCTGGGCCTGGCTGCATTCACGGCAGAACGGCGCAGTAAAGAAGTGGGCATACGGAAAGTACTGGGCAGTTCCACCCATGCTGTGATGCGGCTTTTGACCGGTGAGTTTTTGCGCTGGATTATTATCGCCAATACTGTGGCTGCGCCTCTGGCCTGGTGGCTGGTGCATCGCTGGCTTCAGGGATTTGCCTATCGCGTGACTTTAGGGGCTGTCCCCTTTGTCGCCGCCACGGGCATCTCACTGACTATTGCCCTGATGACCATTGCCGTACAGGTGATCAAAGTCGTGCGGCGCAATCCCGTAGAAGTACTTAGGCTGGATTGATTATTCGTAAAGAAATAAAAAAGGCCCCGGATTCGGGGCCTTTTTTATTTGCTTTGCCCATTTTCAACGGGTACTTTAAAGCCTTATCTGCTGCTATTGAATTAGGATGGAAGGTTTTATGCCTGCGCTTCTTATTCTCATCGTCACCCTCTTGCTGACCTTACTTTGTCGTCCTCTCGCGGGCCGTTGGCCTTTGGGGTACTGGCTGGGTGGTCTCCTGTTCGGATTATTTAATGAGTTCTGTTTTGAGTTCTGTTGGACATACAGTTCGGTGATGGGGCCGACGGTCTGGCGTGACCTTCCAATCCTTGTCCTGGTGGGATGGGGGAGCATGGCCATGCTGTCGTTTTCGCTTGTAGATGCCGGGCTGGCCAAAGTCAGTCTGCGATGGAGAGGATATCGTGGGCTTTTGGATGTGTTTTGCTTTGTGTGTATCGGTTTTTCCGCAGAAGTGCTGCTGCACAGCAGAGGTTGCTGGACATATAATTTTCCGCTTCATGAACTGCCCGTGGTTCAGATTGTGTTTTATATCGGTGCGGGTCTGTTGATCAGCAGTACAGGGAGGCGGCTGGATCATTGGTTGTCCAGGGAAACCGGTTAACATCGTTTATAAACAGAAGGGCAGCCCTGGGGCTGCCCTTTTTCTGTGGGATTTCCTTAAAAGATCTACTGTGCTGAGAGGCGGAAGATCTCCAGAATCATGGCCACGGCCTTCTCCATGTCGGCCACGGCAATGCACTCGTCTGTGGAGTGCTCGTTCTGCGCGCCAATGCCCACCACGGCCATTTCAATGCCCATGTTGTTATAAATCGATGCATCGGTGAAGCCGGTCATGAATGTGGTTTCCGCTTCAACACCCACGGTTTTCAGTGCAGCCTTGGCGGTTTTTACCGTGTCTGAATCGGCGGGAATATCCACGGCTTTGCAGAGGTTGTCGATCTTGATCTCCACTTTTGCGCCCACGGATTCCACCTCGGACTTGATGATGGCCTCCATCTCGTCGGCCACGTTTTGCGCCTTGTCGTGCTTGAGGCTGCGGCATTCGGCCAGAAAGCAGGCCTTGTCCGGCACGCCGTTGCGGATGAGCCCGCCGGAGATCACGCCCACATTGGCCGTGGTCTCGTGGTCCAGTCGACCCAGCTTCAGCTTGGCAATCGCCTTGGACGCCGCCACAATGGCGTTGATGCCTTTCTCAGGCTCCATGCCGGCGTGGGCGGCCTTGCCGGTGATGTTCACGTCCATGGCAAAGTAGGAGGGACCGCCGATGATGATGGTGTCCAGCGTGTCGTTATCGAGCAGGAAGCCCTTTTTGGCGCTCAGCATCGAATAGTCCATGTTCTTCACGCCAAAGAGGCCCACCTCTTCCTGGCGGCTGATGGCGATCTCCAGCGGCGGATAGACCTCGGCGGTGCGCAGCGCCTCCAGCAGTTCGGCAATGCCGGCCTTGTCGTCGGCGCCCAGGATGGTATCGCCTGCCGAGCGGATGATACCGCCCTCAAGCACCGGCTCAATGCCCTTGCCGGGCTGCACGGTGTCACCGTGGCAGCTCATGAGAATGGGCTCGGTGGTGCTGCATCCTTTGGCCGGGAATTTGGCGACGAGGTTGCCGTAGCTGTCTTTTTCTGCGCTGCCGCCCAGGGCGGTGAATGTGTCTTTGAGCCAGTCGAGAAAGCGGGCTTCGTCACCGGATTCACTGGGTATGCGTACCATTTCCATAAATTGGTCGATCATGGTTTGAGACATGGGGCGTCCTCCATCGGAATCATCAAATAATAAGTTGGAAATACAGTATAAGGAATCGATTGCGACTTTACAAGGGCGGGATGGTGCGGTCAGGGTGTGGCGTGGGCCCGTCCCTCGTCCACATTTACTTTCAGTAACAGCAGCCCACCCACAATGAAGAAGACGAGCAAAGAGACCACGGCCAGCCGGCTGGATTGTGTAAACTGCCCCACCGTGGCAAAGACCACGGGGCCCAGCACGCCGGCAAATTTGCCGCTGATGTTGTAGAAGCCAAAGAATTCCGCCGATTTTTCACGAGGCACCATGGCCGCAAAGAGCGAGCGGCTCAAGGCCTGCGTGCCGCCCTGCACCAGGCCCACGGTGCCGGCCAAAAGCCAGAAATGCAGGGGTTTTGAGATGAAGTAGCCGCTGGCGGCGATGAGTGTGTACACCGCAATGCCGATCAAAATACCGCGTTTGGCGCCGATGCGTCCGGCCAGCCGTCCGAATCCGAAAGAGGCGGGCACGCCAATGATCTGCGTCAGCACCAGGGCGCCCACCAGGTCCAGTGTGCCAATGCCAATGGTGCTGCCGAAGAATGTGGCCATTTTGATAATGGTGCTGACCCCGTCGTTGTAGAACCAGAAGGCCAGTATGAAGAGGAAGAGCTGTCTGTATTTTTTAATGTCGCCAAAGGTGGCGCGCAGCCGTCGAAACGCGATGAGCAGGCCGGGGCCGAGTTCGCCGCTGTGTGGCACGGTTGGCTCGGGCACCTGTCGCAAAAGAGGTAAAGAGAAGAGAAACCACCAGAGGCCCACGGAGAGAAAGGAGAGGCGCATGGCCCAGAGGGGCACGGTCGTTCCGTCGGCGAGCACGGTCTCCGGGAAGATCATGATCATGGCCAGGTTGAGAATGAGCAGAATGCCGCCGCCCACATAGCCCAGGGCGTAGGCCCGTGTGGAGATGCGGTCCACCTGGCCCGGCGGGGCAATATGGGGGAGCAGGGCGTCGTAGAAGACCTCGCTGCCTGCAAATCCAATGCTGCCCAGAATGAAGAGGCCGGCCACCCAGGGCCAGTCGCCCGTGCCGGTGAATGTCAATGCGGCTGTGGCCACGGCGCCCAGTCCCATAAACATGGAAAGGTAACGTTTTTTTGTGGCGCGGGAGTCGGCCAGCGGTCCGAGAATGAGGCTGAGCACGGCCACAAAAAACATGGCCACTGCCGAGGTGTATCCCCAGAGGCTCAGGGCCATGGGATGCATGCTGCCGTCGGCGTTGAGTGCCGCAATCTGTCTGAAATAGAGGGGGAGTACGGCCGCCATGATGGTGGTGGCAAAGGCGGAGTTGGCCCAGTCGTATAAACACCAGGCGTTGACGATCTTTCTGTCGTTGACAGTCATAATCCGGGCTAGGTGAGCGATTGGATCAGGCGAATGAGCTGTGTCATGGCGCGGCGAAAACCCTTGCGCGCATAGGCCACGGCCACCAGCACGGCGGGTTCATCCCAGGCCGTAAGATAACGGAAAACCATGCGCCGGCCTTCACTGCCTCTGATGGTCATCTCCTGAATAGGCTCACCTTCGAGCAGTTCCACTGTGCCCATCATGGAGAAAACAAATTCGAGTAAGGTATCTTCACTGTAAATGGCGGAGTGGCCCGAGGCGGCCAGGGGCAGTCCCTCTGAGGAGTAGAGATAGATGGCCTCCCAGCGTGATTCCTCGCGGAAATGATCCATGCTGGCTTCAATGGCCTCCTGGGGAGAGGTGGCGTCGTTCATCAGGCCCTCATGCGTTGGTTTTGATTGAGTTGTGTCTGTACGTGATGCACCACTTCTTTGATGGCGGTTTTCAGCGTGGGAAAAACCGCCCGGCCTTCAGTGGCCACCGATTCGAAATAGGGAACGTTGAAGAAATTGAGTTTTGCATTCATCTCTTCCACACTGACTGCTGTGGGCAGGTCACGTTTGTTGTACTGCAGCACCCAGGGGAACTGCTCCAGCGTCTTGCCGTCGGCGATGAGGTGCTTCTCCAGATCCAGCAGCGTGTCCAGGTTGGCGTCCATCATCTCGCGCTGTGAATCGGCCACAAAGACAATACCGTCCACACCATTCAAGACGACTTTGCGTGAGAGGTTGTAATGCACCTGACCCGGCACGGTGTAGAGGTTGAATTTGGGCTTTTTCTCTGCAATCTGCCCGACTTCCAGCTGGAGGAAGTCAAAGAAAATGGTCCGGTCTTCACGGGTTTTCAAGGTGACCAGATCCCCTTTAAGACTGGGATCGATATTCTTATGGATGTAGGAGATATTCTCAGTCTTGCCGCTGAGTCCGGGACCGTAATAGACAATTTTAAGATGGATCTCGTTCAAGAGCCAGTTAATGAACATGGATAGGCCTTCCCGTCAATCGGTTTAAGGAAATTCCGTCAGCGAACGATCCAATTCGTCACTGAGCAAGGACTCGAAGGAGCCGCCCAACAGTTCTGAGAGGTTCTGACGACTGTCCTGGCGCTGAAGCACGGGCATCAACGCATCAATGGTTTTGCGCGTGAAGAGCCGGACCATGCCCAGGGCCACGCCTTTCTCAAAGACCACAATGAGAAAGAAGTGATCTGTGACGCTGGAGACATAGATGTTCTGGTCTTTGCCTTCGTGCAACACCATTTTGAAGTTGTCGTGCTCGCCCATGATGCGGGCCATTTCATTGGCCGCCGCATAACTTGAAGCCGCCAGCGTGGAAAGCAGGGTGATATCCCCTTTCCAGCCTTTACGGACATTCTCTGCAATGATACGGCCACTGCTGTTGACCATCATGACTGCGCTGACGCGCAGTTTCTTGGCCAGTGCAGAGAGCGTGGTCGAGACCTGTTCGAACTGTGGTTTGGACAACATGGTTTCCACCGTGTGTCGATGAAACTCAGACGGCGTCATTCTTGAATCCCCTGCAACGTTCTCCCCTAAAGCGATTGATTCAGGCATTTACGGCCCCGCCGGTGAAATCAGATGACGCTTTTCCGGCGGGCCGAATCGTCTGGTCAATTTGCAAAAAGCAGGCCAGCCTTTTTACGCCCCGGGGGCAGGCAGAAGAAAGCCGTGAGGGGGTCGCAAAATGCATTGATTTGGCAACAACTGCCGACCACTTGCCGCTCATCTGGATGAATTGCGGCCGGCGGTTTACAGTAAATCGTTGGGATCAACATCCACGGCAGTGGCCACACCTTCAATGCGGCCGTTGCTGTTGTATTGGCGGATGCCGTCACGCAGCAGCTGCCGGATGCGCCGTCCCGAGGGGTCGTCTGAGCGACGGCTTCTGAAAATTATTTGATATCGGTATTGGTTCTGGAGTTTGGCCAGTGGCGAGGGTACCGGTCCCAAAATATCTACGCCTGGACAGCGTGGTAATTGCTGTCTGAACCGGTCGGCGGCCAGCGCCACTTTTTGCTCTTCCACGCCTCTGAACCGCATCATGGCCACACGTCCCCAGGGGGGGTAGCCCAGCTCTTTCCGCTGTGCAATTTCATAGGCGTAGAATGCATTATAATCATGTTCCTTGGCAAAGTCAAGCACAGGATGGCCGGCGTACTGGGTTTGTACAAAAACCTGCCCCTGACGGTCTCGCCTGCCGGCGCGTCCGGCGGTCTGGGTGAGCAGCTGAAAGGTGCGTTCACCGGCTCGGAAGTCGGGGAAGTGCAGGCCGGTGTCAGCGGAGATGATGCCCACCAGATGTACGCCGGGGAAGTCGTGACCTTTGGCCACCATCTGCGTACCGATGAGCACATCGGCCTCACGGCGCTCAAAGGCGCTGAGCAGCCGTTCATGGGCGCCTTTGTGCTGTGTGGTATCCTGGTCCATGCGGATGGTTTTCACCCCGGGCAGGGCCGCGGCCAGGTCCTCTTCCACGCGTTGCGTGCCTACACCACGGAATTTTAGCGTGGGCTCGCCGCATTCAGTACAGGTGTTGGCGGCGCGTTTCTGATAGCCGCAGTAATGGCATCGCATCCAGCCGTCGTTCTGGTGGAAGGTGAGGCTGATGTCGCAGTGCGGACAGTTCTCTACGGTCCCGCAGCTGCCGCATCGGAGATAGGTGGCAAAGCCCCGGCGGTTCTGCAGGAGAATGACCTGCTCGCCATGGGCGATGCGCTCTGTCATCGCTTTGATCAGCCGGGCGTCAAACACACGGTTCTCATCCCAGGGCTCTAATTTGCTTCTGTCGAGAATGCGGACCAGCGGCATGGCCACATTATCGATGCGCTGCTTCATCTCAATTAAGCTGTATTTGCCTTGATCGGTATTGAAATAGGACTCCAGACTGGGGGTGGCCGATCCGAGGATGACGCGGGCCGAGGCCAGCTTGGCCCGGACAATGGCCACGTCTCTGGCGTGATACCGCGGTGCTGGATCCACCTGCTTGTAGGAGCCGTCATGCTCCTCATCCACCACCACCAGCCCCAGGTTGTTCACAGGCGCAAAAACGGCGGAGCGCGGCCCCAGGGCAATGCGGTATCGTCCTCTTCTGAGTTCACGCCAGGCGTCGTAGCGCTCGCCTATGGACATGCGGCTGTGCAGCACGGCCACCTGGTCGCCAAAGGCGCCTTGATAGCGTTCCACGGCCTGGGGTGTCAGGGCGATCTCGGGAATCAGCACCAGGGCGCCCTGCCCGCGTTTGAGGGTCTCTCGCAGGGCTTCAATATAAACCTGTGTTTTGCCCGATCCGGTGACGCCGTGGAGCAGAAAGGTGGCAAATTGCTGGCTCTCTCCGGCCCGGTTGATCTGTGTCAGCGCGGTGGTCTGTTCATCGGTGAGCGTCACCGGCTGCATCGGCTTCACCCTGTCGGGATCGTAGGGATTACGGATCTTCTCCCGCTCATCGCGGACAATCCAGCCGGTTTCCTCCAGTCGGTTGAGCACGGTTGCGGCAACATCGATATCGGGCCGGGGCAGGGCGTGTGTGGCGCCCATCAAGGTCTCCAGCACATAGGCCTGGCGCGGGGCTTTCTTGCGCATCGCCTGGAGCGTCTCTGCGTCCACAGTCTTGGCCAGGGCGTAGTGGGCTTCGGTCTGGATGCGGGCCTGGGCCTCTTCCATGACGGGGGTCAGTGTGATCAGGCCCTCGGCGGCCCAGCGGTTCAATCGGTGGCGCGGCAGGGGCATTTTGAGCCTGCGTCGGAGCTGATCGGCGTAGAGCGGCCCCTTTTCAGCCAGGAGCGTCAAGAGGGCGCGGGTCTCGGCGTCGCCTGCATCGTTTTCATCGCCCGGGGCCACCAAGAGCCGTTCTTTTTTCATCATGCCGGGTGGCAGTGCGGTGCGGATGACCTCGCCCCAGCCGCAGAGATAGTACTCGGCCATCCAGGCGCTGAGTGCCATCAGATCTTCCTCTAGCAGCGGGGTGTCGTCCAACACGTCTTCAATGGCCTTGATCGTCTTGAAGTCGGGCTTCTCACAGAAGGCCACCACAAAACCGGTGACACGCCGCCGTCCTAGGGGGACGACCACACGGCAGCCCGGCGCCAGGGTGTGGCGGAACCGGCTGGGGACACTGTAGGTGAAATGTCCTGCAGGCGGGTGGGGGAAGACCACCTGCGCCCACTCATTTTTTAATGGGGATGTCATGGGCATTAATATACGACCTCTGGGGGCCGCGGCCAAAGGAAAAGCGCGATCTGCTTTCCGCAGAACTATGGAAAATGAAGGCCGTTTCCATTGTATTCCGCTGTGGAATCTGTAGTTTTCCCTTGGAATGATCTGGGCTGGATAATATATTTAAGATTCAGAAAGTTATGACGAAAAGGAGCAGCCTTTCATGCGGTCAATGACCCGTCTCATTCTCATCACTGCTATGCTGGCCGGTCTGACCGGATGCGCCGGTACCCGGGGCGTGGTCAGACAGGATGCTGCGGCCCGGCGGACGCGGGCGAACAACCGTGCCGTGGCCTATTATGTTGATGGTCTTTTTAAGGATATGAATCAGAACCCAGGCGCCGCGCTGCTCTCCTATCAGGAGGCGCTGCTCTACGACAGCACGGCTGCGGATATTCATCTGGCCATCGGCCGCGACTATCTTATGCTGGGCAAGGAGGATCTGGCCCGGCGAGCGTTGCAGAGCGCACTGCGCCTCGATCCAGAGAGTATTGAATCCTGGGCATTTCTCTCGGAAATTGAAATACGTCAGAACCGCATCACAGAGGCGGAATCTGCATTGCAGGCCATTCTCAAGCTGGACGCCAATAATCTGGAAGCACTCAATCGTCTGGCATTTGTTGCCCTGAAGAAGAATGAAGTTGAAAGGGCGCTGAAGCTGACACGGGATGTGCTGGCCATGAACGCCAAACCCATGACCCCGCTGATGATGGGATTGGGGGATCATTTTCTGGAGCACGGTCCGCTCCAGACGGGGCTGGATCTCTTTGGCCGTTTGACCGAGATCGATCCCTGGGACGGCCTGGGGTATTTCGGTCTGGGTATGTTCCGTGAGGTGGCGGGAGATACCACCGCAGCAATCGACCAATACAGGCACGCCCTCTCCGTGATGCCGGTGTTTCCCGAGGCCGTGGCCCGACTGACGCAGATCTACATGGCGCAGAAAGAGTGGGAGACGGGCCTGAAACTGCTGGGTGACGCCGTGACAGTAGACAGCACAGACATCGACGCCTGGCTGGGCATGGCGGCCATTCACAGGGCCAAAGGCGATCTACCGGTTTCGGTGGCGCTTTTGAATCAGGTAGGCCGGCGTTTTCCGCAGGACGCCAGACCCCATTTTGATCTGGGTCAGTTTTACATGCAGAATGAGGATTATCTTGAGGCGGCGCATGCCTTTGAAACGGTCACGCGGCTTTTGCCCGACAATCCTGGCGCATGGCTCAACGCCGGACTGGCCTATCTCTTTGCCGACAGCGTGGCCGTGTCAGAGCGTTTTCTGAGAGAAGCCGTGCAGCGCGTTCCCAACCATTTTCAGACAAGGTTCTATCTGGGGACGGCGCTTTCACAACTCAATCGCAACGACGAGGCCAGGGTGCATCTCGAGGAAGCGCTGGCGCTCGACCCCCAGGGCAACACGCGTGTTCTGGTGATGAGTACACTGGCCAGCGTCTATGACGGTCTGGGCCAATTTGCCCGGGCCGACACGCTTTTTGAACAGTCGCTGCGTCTCGATCCCGATAATGGCACGGTGTTGAATAATTATGGATACAGCCTCTGCGTGCGCGGTGAGCGTCTGGACGAGGCCCGCGCCATGGCCGAGAAGGCCCTGTCCCTGGAGCCGGACAGCCCCTCATTTCTGGACACGCTGGGCTGGATACTCTTCAATCTGGGCGACACTGAGGGCGCTTTGAAATCGATACAGAGATCCTGGGACATCCGTCCGGAGAGTGCGGAGGTCGCCGACCATCTGGCCGAGATTCATCGCGCTCTGGGGGATCATACGGCTGCCCGCCGGCTCTGGCAGAAGGCGTTGGAGCTGGAACCGGACAATCTTGAAATCAAAGCCAAACTGGAATAGCATGCACAGACAACTTTTTAAAACATTTACTTTAATCGGCTTCATCCTGATCCTGGTTGCGGGCTGCGCCGGGACACGCAAAGCCGCGCCGTTGCGCCAGGTGGCGCCGGAGCAGCTGATCCCGCTGATTGCCCGGCACAATGCCCATGTGGAGACATTTAACGGCCGCGCCATCATGACGGTGCAGGCCGATGACATCCGTCCTTTCAGGGCCACGCTGCAGATCACGCTGAAACGGCCCGATTCTTTGTGGTTCAAGCTGGAGGGACCGCTGGGGCTGGACATGGCCCAGGGCCACTTTGGCAACGGCTACGGCCAGGTGCTCATCCCCTTCTATAATCAGCTCTACCGCGGTTCTATTGATCGGCTGCAGGCGCAGAATATTCTGCCCGTGGACCTGCCGCTTAATGAGCTGATGATGGGTTTTGTGGGACTGCCCGTGCCGCTGCTGCCCGCTGAGGACTCATTGGTCACCGTGGTGCCCAATGGCAGAAGCTATCACCTCAGTTACGCCTTCGGTGAGGAGATTGAGGTCGATCCCCGCGGGCCCGTGGTGACGCGTTGGGAGAAAAATGATGTCTTCGGTGATCCGCACTGGCTCTGGGAGGGCGAGTCGTTTTACAAGATAAAAGGCGTGCGCCTGCCCAAGGTGATCCGCATGTCTCAGGCCGAGCCCAAGCAGCGCGTGACCCTGGTCTACGACGCCATGCGCCCCAACACCAAATTGAAAAAAGGCTGGCATCAATTCAAAATACCCGAAGGAGTGAAGATCATTGAACTCTGATTCTGCGGTACGCCCCCGGCTCTCTCTGGTCATTCCCCTGTTCAATGAAGCCGAGTCGCTCGCGGCCCTGGCCGCCGAGATTGACGCGGCGTGTCAATCGCAAGAGATTGACTATGAAGTGCTCTTTGTCGATGACGGCTCCACAGACGCATCGTCTGCCGTGCTCGATGGGCTGCACGCGGCGGACCCACGCGTGAAGATCATCCAGTTTCGTAAGAATGCCGGTAAGGCCGACGCACTCTCGGCTGGATTTCAGGCCGCCACAGGCGACTATGTCATCACCATGGACGCCGACTTGCAAGACGATCCTGCGGAGATCCCGGCGCTCATCGCCAAGCTGGAAGAGGGATTTGACCTGGTCTCCGGCTGGAAGAAGACGCGCAAGGACCCGGTGTCCAAACGCTGGCCGTCCAAGCTCTTCAACGCCGTGACCGCGGGCATGTGCGGCCTCAAACTGCACGACTTCAACTGCGGCCTGAAGATCTACCGCCGCGAGGTGGTGAAGACGCTGCGCATCTATGGGCAGCTGCATCGATACATTCCGGCGCTGGCCCATCTCGAGGGCTTTCGCGTCACGGAGATGGCCGTGCACCACCGGCCCCGGCAGTTTGGCCGCTCCAAATACGGCATGGCCCGATACGCCAATGGGCTCTTTGCCCTGGTCACGGTGATGTTTCTGAACAATTACATGCGCCGGCCTCTGCATCTCTTTGGCCTCTGGGGCGGCGTGCTCACCGCAGCCGGCGGAGGGCTCACGCTCTACCTGGTGCTCATGCGCATCTTTGCCAAGGGTTTCTTAAGCAACCGGCCCATTCTCTTTATCGGCATTTTATTACTTATGGTCGGCGTACAGTTCATCAGCCTGGGCCTTTTGGGAGAGATGATCGCCCGCGGCCAGGCCGATCAGCATCAGCTGCCCGTTCGACGAAGCGTGGGGGTGTAGCATGCGTATTGTTGTGGTGGGCACGGCCTTTCCCATGCGCGGCGGCATTGCCCATTACGTGGCCCTGCTCACGCAGAAGCTCCAGGAACGCGGCCACGCGGTCAAGGTGCTCTCTTTCAAGCGGCAGTACCCCTCTATCTTCTTCCCCGGCAAGACGCAGGCCGATGAGGGAGAGGAGCTGATCAAGCTTGACTCCACGCCCATTCTCGACTCCATCGGGCCGTGGACGTGGATCAAGGCCGTGTTCTGGCTGAAAAAAGAGAAACCCGATCTCCTGATTTTCAAGTACTGGATGCCGTTCTTTGCGCCGTGCTACGCCACAGTGGCGGGGCTGGCGCGGCGTTTTCTGGGCATCAAAGTGCTCTATATCCTGGACAATGTGGTCCCCCATGAGAAGAAACCTTTTGATCGCTTTCTGGGCTGGCTCGGCTTGAAATTCGTCGACTATTTTATTGCCCAGTCCGCCTCAGTGCGTGAAGATCTGCTCAGCTTTCGTCCCAAGGCTGATTACAAAGACATTCCCCATCCCGTGTATGAGATCTTCCCCGACGAAGAGCCCAAGGCCGCGGCGCGGAAGGCTTTGCAGATCGAAGAGGAAAAAGTGCTGCTTTACTTTGGGTACATCCGGCGCTACAAGGGGCTCAAGTATCTCATCCAGGCCATGCCTGAGATCCATCGCGCGCTGGGCCATGTGCGCCTTCTGGTCTGCGGCGAATTCTACGAGGGGCGCGAGGAGATCATGAATATGATCGACACGCTCTCGCTGCAAAAGCTTGTCACCGTGGTCGACGCCTTCATCCCCAATGAGGCGGTGGGGCGCTACTTCTCGGCGGCGGATCTGGTGGTGCTGCCCTATGTGACGGCCACGCAGAGCGGCATTGTGCAGGTGGCCTACAACTATGACAAGCCCGTGATTGTGACCCGCGTGGGCGGCCTGCCCGAGGTGGTCATCCACGAGAAAACAGGCTATGTGGTTGATCCTGAAAATCCCGCCGCCATTGCCGGGGCCGTGATCCGTTTCTATCAAAATAATCAGGAAGCGCCCTTCCGCGAGGGCGTGCGTTCTGAGAAGGCCAAGTACTCCTGGGACCGCATGACCGAAGCCGTTGAAGTATTCTGGAGTGATTCATGATTCGTAACGACTGCCTGCATTTCAGAGGTGACATTCCCTGCAAACCCCACAAGGAAACCGGCGTACACTGTGACGCCTGTTCGCATTATGCCCCGGTGAAGAAACAGATTCTGATCATCAAGCTGGGCGCCATTGGCGATGTGATCCGCACCACGCCGCTGCTCCATCGCCTCAGAAAAGAGAAACCCGGCGCTGAGATCACCTGGATCACCGAGTCGCCGGACATTCTCCCCGCCGCAGAGATCGAGCACATTCTGGACGTCTCCATTGTCTCTATCGAATGGCTCAAGGCGCGGCGCTTTGACTGGCTGATCAACCTCGACAAGGACAGGCTGGCCATCTCGCTGGCCGCGTCCATCGCCGCGGAGAAGAAGAGCGGCTTCACCATGGACGACTACGGCCGCTGCAGGCCCATGGCCTCGCCAGCTGAGGCGGAGAAGTGGATCACCGGGCTCTGGGACGACGCCAATCAGGCCAATACAAAACATTATATGCAGGAAATTTTTGAGATCTGCGGCTATGACTTTCAGGACGAACCCTATATTCTGGAAGACGGGAAAGCCGGGACCATTGGCTGGGACATCGACCTTGAAAGCCGAGTCATCGGCCTCAACACCGGCTGCGGCGGGCGCTGGACCTCGCGGCTCTGGCCCGAGGACCGCTGGACGGCGCTGGCTTCTCGTCTCAAGGCTGAGGGGCACGAAGTTGTCCTCTTGGGCGGCGCCCAGGAGCATGAAAAAAACAGACGCATCGCCCAGGCCAGCGGCGTGAAATATCTGGGCCACTTCGACTTGAAGACATTCATCAATCTGGTCAATCAGTGCGATGTGGTGGTCACGGCTGTGACCATGGCCATGCATCTGGCCATTGGCCTGAAGAAAGAACTGGTTCTTTTTAATAATATTTTCAATCCCCATGAGTTCCACCTCTACGGCCGTGGCGTGATTCTGGCCCCGGAGATGGACTGCGACTGCTATTTCACGCCGGTGTGTCCCAACCATTGCATGGAGACGCTGGCCGTCGATACTGTTTTGACTGAGACGTTGCGTCTGGCCGCCAAGGGAACGCCGTCATGAAGCGCGTGCTTTTTGTGAGCTATTATTTTCCGCCCTCTGGTGGTGCGGGCGTGCAGCGCGTGCTCAAGTTTGTTAAGTATCTGCCCGCGCTGGGCTGGCAGCCCGCCGTGCTCACCGTGGAGGAGTCTGCGGATTTTCCGGCCAGGGACGAGGCGCTCTTTGCCGAGGTGCCGCCTGAGGCAGAGATCATCCGCACGCCGATCTTTGAACCCTACAACGCCTATCGCAAACTCACCGGCCGCGACGCCTCGCAGCCCACGGACATGGCCAGCCTGGAGAACCATCGGGCCTCGGCCAAGGAAAGGCTGGCCGAGTGGGTGCGTTGCACTTTTTTCATCCCCGACGCCCGCTGCTTCTGGAAGGGCCCGGCCGTGCGCGCCGGGCTGCGCTACATTCGCCACGCCAAGCCTGACGTCATTGTCTCTTCCGGGCCGCCTTACACCTGCCATCTCATTGGCCGGGCGCTGCACCGGAAGACGGGCATTCCCTGGGTGGCGGATTTCCGCGACTCCTGGGTGGACTGGGTCTCGTCGCCCCATCGCTGGGCGCTGCCCCGGGCCGTGGATCTGGCCCTGGAGGGGGGCGTGCTCCGCGACGCCGATTGCGTGCTCACCGTCTCAGACGGCGTGCGAGAGGATCTGCTCTCGCGCCATTCGCAGGTGGGGGACGGCCATTTCAGGCTGCTGCCCAACGGCTATGACGCCGCGGATTTCGACATCGTTGCGACGGCAGCGCCCACGGATCGCTTCACCTTGACCTATACCGGGTCGCTCTACGGGCGGCGCAATCCCCTGACGCTGCTGGACGCGCTGGACCGGCTGCTGGTCGCATCGCCTGCACTGAAAGATCGTCTGCGCCTCCGTTTTGTGGGACGCGTGGACGGCCAGTTTCTGGAGGCCTTCCGCCGCTTTCCGGCCCTCATCGAGCATGTGCCCTACGTGACGCATACCGAGTCCATCGCTTATTTGTTGAACTCCTCGGCCTCGCTGCTCATCATCGACGACACCCCGGCCATGCGCGGCATTCTCACGGGCAAACTCTATGAGTACCTGGGGGCAGAGCGGCCCATTCTGGCCCTGGCGCCCGAAGGCGAGGCCGCCTCGCTCATCCGCAGCCTGAAGGCCGGCACCGTGGCCCATCCCGACAATGTGGAGGCCGTTGCCGCCGCCTTGAAAGCAATGATCGACGCCTGGGAGGCGGGCACGCTCAAGGGGCCTGAAGGCTCCACTGTCCAGCCGTTTACACGCCAAAACCAGGCGGGGCAGCTGGCTGGGATTTTAGAGCATATCACTTAAATTAGAATCAATCGCATCCATAAAATCAACAGGGAATTCTTTTGAAGATCTGCCACGTGGTGGGCGCGCGCCCGCAATTTGTCAAGTATCTGCCCCTGGCCCTGGCCCAGGAGCGGGCCCGTCGTCAGCAGGCGGCTGCCATCTGCGATGTGCTGGTGCACACCGGGCAGCATTACGATGACAACATGTCTCAGGTCTTTTTTGACGAATTGGGCATGAAGACGCCGGACTATCAGCTGGCCGTGGGCTCCCAATCGCAGGCCGATCAGACCGCGGAGATTCTCTCTCGCGGCGATGCGGTGCTCAAGCTCGAGCGTCCCGACCTCGTCGTGGTTTACGGCGACACCAACTCTACGCTGGGCGCGGCGCTGGCCGCGGTGAAGCGGCACATTCCCATTGCCCATGTGGAGGCGGGGCTGCGCAGCCATAATCGCTTCATGCCCGAGGAGGTCAACCGCATTCTCACCGACCACGCGGCCACGCTGCTCTTCTGTCCGTCGACCACGGCGGTGCGGCAACTGGCGCAGGAGGGCATGGGGCGGGCACTTTTAGAGGGGCGCCTTATCGAGCTGGACGCCCTCTCCGTGGGCGCGGTCACGGATAAGAACCATCCGCTGGTGGTGAACACCGGTGATGTGATGTTCGATGTGCTGCGCCACGTGCTGCCGCTGGCAGAACGCCATTCGACGGTTCTTAAAGATCTCCATCCCCCCGATGATTTTCTATTGCTCACCGTGCACCGCGCCGAGAACACAGACCGACCCGAGGATTTACAGCGCATCATCGATGCAGTCGATGCGCTCTCGGCCGGGCGGCCGGTGATCTTCCCCGTGCATCCGCGCACGGCCGCGGCGCTCAAGCGTTTCGGTCTGGCATTCGGGAGTACGGTCAAACTGATCGATCCCGTGGGCTACTTCGATCTGCTCATGCTTTTACAGGCGTCCACGGGTGTTTTGACGGATTCCGGCGGCCTGCAGAAAGAGGCCTTCTGGATGAAGACGCCCTGCGTCACGCTGCGCCGGGAGACCGAGTGGGTGGAGACGGTTGAAGCCGGTTGGAACGTGCTCTTTTGCAACGCGGCCTCGCTGCCAAAGCCCACACAGCCCGCTGCGCCAGTGTACGGCGACGGCCACGCGGCAGAACGCATGGTGGGGTTGATGATCGATCTGGCGAGACAGGGCGCGTGAACGGCCGGCCCAAAATGCTCCTGATCTCTCCGGCCATGAGCACCTTTGTGCGTCGCGACGCAGAGTGGCTGGGAGAGCATTTTGACGTGGTCGAAATTGAAGCCGCGCTCAGCAGCCATCCCCTGAAACTCGTCATCGCCTTGATCGCCATTTTCTTTCGTGTGTTGAAGTCAATGCATTCCGTGCAATTTGTCTATACCTGGTTCACCGATTATCACTCGCCGCTGGTGACGCTGCTGGCCGCCTGTTTCAGGAAACCGGTGTACACTGTGGTGGGCGGCTATGAGGTCAACTGTCTCCCGGCACTGAACTACGGGGGGCTGAAGAATCCGCTGCGCCGTTGGGCCATTCGCTTTTCATTGAACCGGGCGCGCTGCGTACTGCCGGTCTCCGAGTACACCGCCGGTCTGACGCGTCAGCTCATCGACCACGACCGAGTTCAAGTGGTGTACAACGGCGTGCCGCCGCTGCTGCAATCGACGGCGCCGCCTGCCCATAAAACGGGCTTTCTTACCGTGGCGCTGATCGGCACGGCCCAGGCCTTTTATCTGAAAGGCATCGACAAATTCTTTGACATGGCCCGACATTTCCCGGAATCGAATTTCACGCTGGTCGGCGTGTCGCCGGGTTTTGAACTGTATCGACTTTCTGCGGTGCCGGCCAATGTCACAGTCAGGCATCGACTGTCTCAAACGCAATTGGCCACGGTCTATGCTTCTGCCAAATATTATGTGCAGCTCTCAGAGACCGAGTCCTTTGGCGTGGCCGTTTTGGAGGCGCTGGCCCACGGGGCCATGCCCATTGTCTCTGGCCGCGGCGCCCTGCCCGAGCTCTTTGGCAGCTGCGCCCTGAAACTCGATGTGGACGCGGCGTCCTGGGAGTCGACGCTGGCGGATCTGCACCGCCGCCTCTCCGCCTTTGACGTCCCGCCGGAAGCGGCGCAGGCTGTGCTTGAGCGTTTCACGCTTGAGCGCCGCTTTGCCGTTCTCTCCCAGGCGTTGGAAGAGGAGATGCCGGGATGATGCTTGAACGTCGACTCTATAAATTGTGCCGGCCGATGATCTCACTGTTCTTTCTCTGTTTCGATCGCTGCCGCCGGCCCGATAAAACCCTTTGGGTCTTTCCCGTGGGCACGCTGGGCGCCTGGCGTGACAACCTGCGTTTTGTTTTTGACGCGGCCGCAGCCCATCCCGAAATCCGCTGCGTCATTCTCTTTGCGCCCGGCGATCGGCATCTGCCGCCCGGCGCTGAGGCCGTGCCCCGGCTCTCGCTCAAAGGCCTGGCCCTTTTGTGGCGCAGTGGGGTCTGTTTTGTGCATCACGGTGTGCTGGACTCTTATTATAAACTCTCGGACCCACGCAGGCAGGTGGTCAACCTCTGGCACGGCATCACGCTGAAGCATATCGGCATTCTGGATCTCAGTCTGAATTCCCATCGCCGCAAACGCCAGATACTCCGCAGCGCACAAAAGTACAGCTGGACGGTGGCCTCATCAGAGGAGGATGCCGAGGCGCTGCGGCGCTGTTACGGGCTGGATCCCCGCGCCGTAAAAGTCACGGGCCTGCCGCGCAATGATCGCCTCATTCAGGAAGAATCCGCCCTGCCGCCGGATATGGCCGGTGCGTTGGCGCTGCTTCGTAAAGAATTAAACGGACGGCGTCTGGTGGCCTATGTGCCCACGTGGCGTACTGAAAACCCGGCCGGTTTTCAACTGTCGCCTGCGCAGCAACAGCGGCTCAATGATTTGCTCACGCGGGAACAGGCCGTGCTGGGCATCAAGGCCCACCCCAATGCGCCGGGGGCGGCACTGGGGCTGGCGGCCGGGCAGTTTATCGATCTTTCAAACACGCCATCTCCGGAGATTGGCGTGCTGCTCCACGCCGCAGATGTGCTGGTCACCGACTACTCCAGCATCTGGGTGGACTATCTGCTGTTGGGTCGGCCCATTGTCGGCTTCTGTTATGATTTCGATCATTATGGTCAGACGCGGGGTTTTGTCACAAATTATGAATCCGTCTTCCCCGGACCGCTGAACCGTAATTTTGACGCCTTGCTGCAAGACCTGGAAGCCGTGCTGCATCACGGCATGGCGGCGGATCGTCAGCGCCGTCAGCAGGCCGCACTGGCCCGCTACCACGCCCACACCGATGGCGGCAACACGGCGCGTGTCATCCAAACCGTGCACAGTGAACTGGAGCGGTGTTGATGATTGATAAATTGAAAAAGACGATAAAGCACACGGCCATCTACGGTCTGGGCAATGCAGCCACCAAGCTCATCGGCATTGTGCTGCTGCCGCTCTACACCCAGGTGATGACCGTGGCGGATTACGGTGTGCTGGGGATTATTGAGATCTCCATCACCATTCTGGCGCAGGTGCTCATGCTGGGCCAGCCCTTTGCTTTTTTAAGACTGCACGATTTTGAGAAAACGCAGCGGATCAAGGAAGAGGCGCTCTTCACGCTGTTCGCCTTTCTGTTCTGTCTGGGCCTGGGGGTCAATGTGCTGGGTCAGGTGCTGGCCGCGCCTGTGGCCGCGCTGCTCGATCCCGCTCAGCCCTACGAGCAATACATTCGGATCAGTCTGGGCGTGGTGCAGCTTCAAGTGGTGAACATGCTCTTCTTCAGTGTGCTGCGCGCCAAGGAGCGGCCCGTCAGTTATGCCGTGCTCTACGGCCTGAAATTGACATTGATGCTGCTGGGGAATATTCTGTTTGTCGCCGTGTTGAAGTTGGGTGTGCTGGGGGTGATTTACGCCCATCTGCTGGGTGAAGTTATCACTTTTATTCTTCTGCTGGCCATGATGCGCCGCTACATGGCTTTTCGACTGAACAAGACGATTCTGTTCTCATCTATCGCCCTGGGCGCGCCGCTGATCACGGCCTCGCTCACCAACATGGTCTTGAATATGGGGGATCGCTATCTCCTGAAACTGCTCACAGACTATCGCGAAGTGGGGCTTTACAATCTGGGTTACAAGGTGGCCGGCGTGCTCAACATGCTGCTGATCCAGTCCTTCAACCTGACCTTTCTGCCCATTGCGCAGAAGATGTTTGGTCAGCCCGGCGCGAATCGTTACTATCAGAAGATGATGACGTATTTCATCTTTGTCATGGTCTGGGCGGGACTGGGACTCTCGCTTCTGAGTACTGAGCTGTTGGAGGGATTTGCCTCCAACCCCGATTTCTGGCAGGCGGCCTCGGTGATCCCGCTGATCGTCTTTGCCTTTATCCTCAGCGGCGCCAAGGGCGTGGCCAATCTGGGGCTCTATCTCAAGGGACGCACAGGCGTGATCGCCAGGAACATGGCATTGGCTGCTGCGCTCAATATCGTCCTGAATTTTTTGCTGATCCCTCCGCTCAAGATGATGGGTGCGGCGTTGGCCACAGTGATCTCCTTTGCCGTGCTTCTGGCCGTGACTGAGGCCAGTGCGCGGCGCTGCTATCCTATCCAGTATGAGTGGGCAAAACTGTTTCGTCTGATGGTCTGGGCGGGATGTTGTTACGGGTTGGCCACGGTGTTGTCGCCACAGTCCATGACATGGCGTATTGTAATCAAGCTGATGATGACATTGGTTTTTCCCCTCACGCTGTGGCCGCTGGGTTTCTATGAGGCTGTGGAGAAGGCGCGTCTGAAGCAGATTTTGCAGAGAATTGGGATTCGTTTTTAAGGTCCTGCGTTGAATCGAGTGGGTAGATGCGCCATGCGTTTGATGTTTGATATCGGTCTTGATACTTTTTTGCTAAAATAAGTATCCAAAAAAAGGCTTCGCAGTTGAACCTGAGGCGCCATTCGCGTTGTGTCCCATCGGCAATGAATGACGCCCCCGCCCCACACACCGTCGTTTGATTTCTCTTGGCGAGTCCCACTGGGGGGCGTGGGACCACGCGGCACTGTTTTACGCCGGCCCCTTTTCGCGTATGGGCTGTTTGGCGGGTCGCTTTTTACAACCGCGCCTTCGGCCCAAAGCCCGGGCCGAAAAGGGCGGTGTGTCTGCTTGAGAGTTCAATGAAAGAGCGATGATTCGCATGTTTCAACATAGCGCTAATAAATACTTGATTTTATAAAAGCAATGAGGAGTAGGCCATGGCCAAAAAGAAGAAAAAGGCAGAGACGGTGACTCAGGTTCAGACCCGGCCCCCGGTGGGCTGGGCGTTCTGGGAGAAGCACACCACAGTCATGGCCATGGGCCTGATGCTGCTTCTGCTGCTGGTCTTCTATTTTCCCGTCTGGTTTGGCGGTCAGACCTTCATGCCGCCGGATGCGGTGAACGCCCAGTGCGGCACACCCTTTGTCAAAGATGCACTAAGCCGCGGCATCTATCCCCAGTGGAACCCCTATGTCTTTGGCGGCATGCCCTCTTTTGCCAGCCTGCATATGGCCCCGTACACAGACTGGCTGGGCCAGGTGCTCAAACTGGGGGAGAAGGCGCTGGGCTTTCTGAACGGCAACTCGCCTTTTAATCGACTGGCGCTCAATTATCTGCTCTTTGGCATGCTGGCTTTCCTGCTGCTCAGGGATAAAAAAATAAACGGCGGGGCGGCGCTCATGGCTTCGGTGGGATTGATCTTTATGCCGACCATTGTGGCCTTTACGGCCTTCTCGCACAACACCAAACTGTTGACAGCGGCGCTGATTCCCATCATCTTTCTGCTGGCCCAGCGGCTGCTGGAAAAGCGGAAACTCTCCGATCTCTTTCTGCTGGGCCTGATGGTCGGTTTTCAACTGCTGCGCGCCCATGTGCAGATCTGTTATTACACCATGATGATGCTTGGCTTTTACTGGATCTACTGGCTGGCCGGTGAGATCCGGGCCAAACGGCAGGCCGCACCGCTGCTGCAGGCCACAGCACTCCTGGGCGTGGCCCTGCTGGCTGGACTGGCCGTCTCTTCGTTCATGCACCTCTCTGTGTGGGAGTACTCGCACTTCTCCATTCGCGGGGGCAGCGGCAGCGGGCTGGCCTTCAGCTATGCCACGGACTGGTCTTTTGCCCCCTCTGAGATGAGCACGTTCTTCATCCCCTCGTTTATGGGCTTTGGCGGTCAGACCTACTGGGGCGGCATGCCCTTCACAGACTTTCCGCTCTACATGGGGCTGGTGATGCTCGCTCTGGCCGGACTGGCCCTGGTGCTGCGCCGGGAGAAGATGACCTGGTTCTTTGCCGGGCTCTTTGTTTTTTCGCTGCTCACGGCCTTTGGCAAACACCTTCCCATACTCTACGGGCCCATGTTCAAGCTGCTGCCGTTTTTCAATAAATTCAGAATTCCCAGCATGATCAATATTCTCATGCTGATCAGCGTCGCTGTGCTGGCCGGTTACGGGGTGGACAGCCTGATGAAGCAAGCGGCCAAGCCCGATGCGGCCGCGAACAAATCCATCCGCCGTTATCTCTTGGGATTCGGCGCCATTGTCGGCCTGCTCTTTCTCGTTCTTTTACTGGGTAAACCGGCCTATCTGGGCTGGGCCGCCAGGGTGGGGCGCAATGCGCCTGCCGCCTATGAGATGGCCCTGTCAGACGGCCTGCGCGCCCTGCTGCTCTTTGCAGCCACCTGGGCACTGATCGCCTTCACTTTAAAAAAGCCGCGATGGACGGCGCTCATGCCCTTCGCCTTCATTATCTTGATTCTCATCGACCTCTGGCCGGTGAACAACCGGTTTGTCAAGAAGATGGCACGCCCCAGAACCGAGCAGCCGGCTTATTTTGCGGAGACGCCCGATGTGGCCTTTCTCAAGAAACAGGAGAAACCTTTCCGCATCATGCCCTTTAATGATAATCGCTCAGCCAATTGGTATCTATACCACTTCATCGAAAATATCAATGGGTATCATGCCGCCAAGCTGAAGAGGTATCAGAGCTTTATTGAGCGGTTTACCGTGGGCGGCAACATGCCCAAAAACTATATCCAACAGACGGCCCAGGGCATGGGGCTGCGCAATCCAGCCACGCTCAGCCAGGCGGAGATCAAGGCGCAGTCGGCTTTCTTCAATATGATGAACATCCGTTATCTGGTCTCGCCGCTGCCGCTGGATCAGCTGGACAGCAGCCTCACCATGGTGCTGGCGCCCAGGGCCCGGGGGCAGAACGGTGTGTTTGCCCATCGCGAGGCACTGGACCGCGTCTGGTTTCCCAAGGCGGCCATGGTGCTTGACGACGATGAGGCCACACTGCAGTATCTGGCCAGTGGTGCGTTCGATCCTGCAGAAACGGCTGTTTTAAAGACGCCGCTCCCCGGGGTCATTGGCGATGTCTCTCAGAACAGCGCCAGGGTCACTGCCTTGGATATTCATGGATTTACTGTGGAAGCCGAGGTCAAAGAAGCCGGTTTGATGGTACTCAGCGAGATCTATTATCCGGCGGGATGGACGGCAACCGTCGACGGCAAGCCGGCAGAGATTCTTCAGGCCGATTACCTGCTGCGCGCACTCTGGCTGGAGCCGGGCTCCCATCGTATAGAGATGGCCTACAAATCCAGAATATTTACCACGGGGCTCTGGATCAGCGTCGGCACGCTGTTGCTGCTCCTGGGCGGCGCCATTGTATTTTTGCGCAGAGAAAAACGCGCTGTCGTTTTGACTGAAACTGTCTAGAGAGTTCAACTATGAGTAGAACGGTCAGTGGATATAAAGTCACGCTGCTGGTGATTATCCTCTCCATCGGCGTCTCGCTGCATCTCTATACCCAGCGGCTTATCGATGATCTGCGCCAGGAGTCGCGTGCGCTGGTCTCGACCTATGCCAACATGATGATCCGCGTGACCATGACGGAGAGTTCAGAGTCGCTGATCTTTCTCTTCGATGAGATCATCCAGGCCACAACCTTCCCCGTCATCAATACCGATGCCATGCAGACGCCGTTGTGGTGGAGCGGCATCGGTATCGATCCCAATGACCGCTCTCCTGAGACGATTGAAAAGGTGCGGGGCATTGTGGAAGAGATGGCCAAGCATGCAAAGCCCAAGCCGGTCCGTTTTGAGGGGGCGCTGCTCGGCTATCTGTTCTATGGCGATTTTGGTCTCGTGGGGAAGTTACAGTGGCTGCCCTATATTCAGGCCGCTGTGGTCGGCCTGTTTTTGCTCATTGGGTTTATGGGTTTTGCCCAGATGAAGAGCAGCGAGGAGCGCATTATCTGGGTGGGCATGGCCAAGGAGACGGCGCATCAACTGGGCACACCGCTCTCTTCGTTGATGGGCTGGGTGGAAGTTTTGCAGTCTGGCGGTGTTCAAAAGATAGACGAGATCTATCTGGAGATGATCAAGGATTTAAAGCATCTGGCCCGCATCTCACAGCGGTTCTCTCAAATTGGCTCCAAACCGGCGTTGAAACCGGTGTTTCTCCCGGATATTCTCAGCGATGTGGCTGAGTATATCCGCCGCAGAACACCCACACTGCAGAAAACCGTTGAGATTGAAGAGGCCTACGAGGCCGTGCCGCCGGTACTGGCCAACGGAGATCTATTTCAATGGGCCGTGGAGAATATCATGAAAAACGGTGTCGATGCCATGAATAAGGCCGAAGGGGCGATCACAATCTGCTGTTTCGCTTCATCGGATCAACGGCTGGTGCATGTGGAAATTGCCGACAACGGTCGCGGCATGGATAATCGTCTCAAGAAGAAAATATTCAGACCCGGATTTTCTACCAAGAAGCGGGGCTGGGGGTTGGGCTTGAGCCTGGCGCGTCGCATTGTAGAGGAGTATCACAGCGGCCGGCTGTACGTCAAGGAGTCCCATCCCGGCATTGGAACTGTCATATGTATGGATTTAAATACAGTCAGATGACCACAGGCGATATTTCAAAATTGGCGTCGGATCAGCAGCGGGAGCAGGATATTGATCTGATGCTGCGTGTCGCCCAAGGCGATGAGACGTCCTTCAGAAGGGTCGTTGAGCAGTATCATAAAATGATTTATGACCTCTGCTATCGGTATCTGGGACAGCAACAGGACGCTGAGGAGGTTTCACAGGATGTGTTTATCCGCCTTTTCAAGATGGCGTCCAAGTGGGAGCCCCGGGCCAAGCTCTCTACATTTCTATATCGTATCGCTGTTAATCTCTCTTTGAATCGACTCAGGGACAACAAGCGGCGCCGCTGGCTCAGTCTCGATGTGCTGACCCCGAGCCGCGCCCAGCAATCGGCTTTTGTTGCGCCTGGAGAGGGGCGGCCTGACAGACAGCTGGAGGCCAAAGAACGGGCCGCTGTGGTCTATGCGGCCATTCAGCGGCTGCCTGAGAAGCAGCGTACTGCCGTCATACTCAGGCGGTATCATGAGAAGTCTTATCTGGAGATCGCAGAGATCATGTCATGCAGTGTGTCGTCTGTGGAATCGCGGTTGTTTCGAGCCAGGCAGCAATTGAAGCGGCTTCTGGCCGATCAGATTTAAAAACGCAAGTTTATCTTGAATGGCGGGTTATACCCATTGGGACAGGGAGAATTTTGAGGTCTAAAAGAATGTGTGAAATATCCGGGCAGATGCTCTCCGCTTTTTTAGACGGGGCGTGCAGTTCTGAAGATCGAGACCGTGTGAAAAGGCATCTTCAGACATGCCAGACGTGCAGGCATGAATATGAATCCATGGTAAAAACATGGGCAGCCATGGCCACAGAGGAGACGGTGTCTCCATCGCCTTTTTACTATGCCCGGCTGGCCGCACGCATGCAGAATACTTTGCAGAGACGAGAGGGGCAGCCCAACTGGCTGGTGGCGTTCTCAGTGGCCATTGCTTTAATACTCGGTTTTGCCCTTGGCTCTGTCACTAGCAACCACTGGGCGGCGTCTGAAGACGTTTCTGTGCCGCCGCAGCTTTCTAGTACGGTCACTGATTTCTCGGAGGACTCACTTGCGGAAGCGTATTGGCAATTGGCGCAGGTTGAATAGGGGGCGGCATGTTTAAAACGAAACAGACTTTATGGTTGACTGTCTCCCTGGCGTTTAATCTGGCTGTTCTGGCGACTTTGATATATACTTGGCAGAGCCACGCCAACCGCCGTGGGCCTCACGATCGCCATCGTTACGCCACAAGTTGGACTGAAATTGAGCGAACACGTATCGATTCGCTTCGTGCTATATTCCCAAGTCGCATCAAGAATGTACGTGACAGCCTCTCGGCAGAACGTCTTCGCATGGCGGACCATTTGAATGGCGATTTTGTTGATTCTCTACAGGTTTATCGTCATCTGGATCGGATTGCCCTTTGGCAGGCGCATTTTAGCAGGGCTGTTTATCATCAAATGCTTGATGAAAGCCAAGTGCTCTCCCCGGAGCACCGCGATGAATTTATCGCTACAATGATACGCCGCATGACGCGGGGATCACGCCGGCCCAATAAGGCCGGCCCGCGAAAGCGACAAGCGCCACCGCAAAAAAAATAATGTGAACCCTATGAAAAATGGCCTCTTTAATAGAGGCCATTTTTATATCCGATGCATCGTCGCCGGTTTATAACCGCTTTTCCTGCCACTGTCAGCGCAGCCAGCCCTTCTCATGGTACCACTGACAAGTGTCTGTAAATCCGTCTATAAATGGGACTGCCGCATTAAACTTGAAATCACGGCGGGCTTTTTTGGGAGAGGCCACCCAGTAGCGGGGGCGGGCCATGGCAATTTTATGAGACCCTTTCGGCGGGATGCGGTTGCGGCCCAGTGTGTGGGCGAGGAGGTCGACGGTATGGGCGATCAGTGCGGCTGGAATGGGAATAGGCAGTGGGCGCCGCCCGGCGATTCTTGCCATAATGGCATGTATTTCGCGCCACTGCATCGGTGTATCCTGGCAGAGGAAATAAGTTTCATTGACTGTGTTTTCGGCGGTGCCTGCAGCAATGAGACCGGAGACCAGGTCATCGATATAGATGGGGGAAAACCATTGATGGTAGGTGCCGGGATAGATGCTCAATCCACGTCGGATCCATTGGTATAGAAGAAAAAAATCGCGGTCTCCTGGACCATAGACGCCGCCGGGCCGGATGATGGTGACGGGGAGGCGCTTGGAAAATTGCATGGCCACGCGTTCAGCGGCCAGTTTGCTGCGCCCGTAGGCTTCTACCGGGCGCGGGCCGTCACTCTCTATCACGGGATGCCGTAGGTCAACGGCGGGGCCTGCGGCAGTCTGACTGGAGATCAACACAAAGCGGTGGATTGCGGATTGCCCTTTGTCAATCTCATCCAACAGGAGTTTTACAGGCGTTACATTGGCCTCAAAAAACTGGGCCTCACTCCTGGCGCGCGTCAGCCCAGCCAGGTGGAAGACCACATCCACATCCGCTAAAAGGCGGCTCTGTTTGATGGCCTGCGGGGAGCGGCAGTCCACTGTGATCCAGTGCATTGTATCTTTTGTGTCGTTGGGTTGGGGCCTGTTCAGATCAGCACAGAGCACCTGCCATCCCCCCTCGGTCAGGGCGTGGATCAGGTTTTTCCCAATAAATCCATTGGCCCCTGTCACCAACGCTTTCATGGATTACTCCTGTGTTTTCTTCCAGACCTCTGTGACTTTATTGATGTGTTGCTCAGTGGCGGCAGTCAGCTTATGAAGTATAGATTCTGTCTCCTCCGTCACGCCCTGGAAGGGGTCTAGGAAGTGAGACTCGATCAGTGACTTTTCGAGATCCCGGGCGAAACTCAGGGCGCCAATGAGGTTGAGTTGACCTGATTCGGCCTGTTGCTGGCGGGCCTGAATGCTGCGGATGGAGAGGGCGATGGCTGTGGGTTGTAGCTTGCCGGGTGTGAATTGAAACCGTCCGTTTTCTGTGGCCTTGAGCAGGCGCTGAAGCCAGCGGGCGTGCATCTGTTCCTCGGCGGCCAGGTCGGTCCAGAATGGGCGGTGTGTGGGGTATTGGTCGGCAAAGGTTTGATAGAGGCTCGCAATGGCCTCTTCGTGCTGCACCATGGCGCGAACGAGTGTCTCTGCATTGGGCTTCAAGGGTGTGCTCCCTTTTTTTGTCTTGAGGATGCCGGCTTCTACTCCACTGGCAGTCCAGCCTGTTTCATGATGATCAGTGCGTTGGTACTTGGGCAGGGGCCGGGCTGCAGTGTATAATCAAAGACCAGCTGGCTGTCCTGGATATGTTCTTTGAAATGATGGTTTCTGAGGCCGGACAGTGTGGCGCTGAGCCGGGTCAGGTCCAGGTCATGGGTAGAGACCATGCCCAGTACAGGTTTACCGGCCACGGCCTTCAGGAAGGCCCGGCTGCCCTGAAGGCGTTCTCTATTGTTGGTGCCTCTGAAGATTTCATCCACAAAGAAAAATACCGGCGCCTCCGTCACTGTTTCGATGGCCTCAAGCAGGGCTTTCAGGCGTTTGACCTCTGCATAGAATGTCGATGTATTGTCGGCCAGGGAGTCGGTGATCCGCATGCTGGAGAAGAGGCGAAACGGGGTTGTCTCAAACGTCTGGGCACAGACCGGCGCACCGGCGTAGGCCAGCACCAGGTTGATGCCAACGGTGCGGAGAAAGGTGGACTTGCCGGCCATGTTGGAGCCGGTGATCAGGTCGATACGGCCCAGCCTGTCCAGGTGGTAGTCGTTGGTGACGCGTGTCTCGGCTGCGATCAGCGGATGCCCCAGGGCGTCGGCTTTAAGACGGTGTGCACCATCTGCTGCGTTGAGTGTCGGGAAGGTCCATGTCGGCTGGCGGCGGCTGGCGGCGGCCAGTGCAGCCAGCGCCTCCAGGGTGTAGAGGCTGTCCAGCCAGCCGGGGAAGTGGTGGTGAACAGCGGTCTCAAGCTTTTCGGCGGTGCGGGCACAGATAAAGTCCCAGGGCAGGGCCAGGTTAAGCAGCAGTGCCATCATGGGGTTCTGGCGCAGTCCCACGGCCACGGCGAGCATTTTAATTTTGTGCAGCAGGAAAGTGGGCGTCGCGCCTGGCTTTGAGAAGTTTTGCAAGACACAATCGAGCCCAGGCCTTTGCGTTTGGGCCAGGGTTTCCAGCCCACGAAAGAGGGCTTTCAGGGGTGAGAGTTCATCATCCAGGTCGGCCAACAGGTTGAAATGGTGGCTGAGGCTGCGGGTTTCAAAGAGGAAATAGATCATCCATAACAGCAGGCCAATGATCCAGAACGGCGGCCAGTCGCCCAGCCGGTTCATCAAAAAGAGCAGAGCATTGGCGCCGGTCAGGCTGCCGGCCACCGCCAACCGTGCGCGCATGTTGGGAACATGCAGCTCGCGCGAGGCCCATCGGGTCAGGGACTGGGCCGCCAGACGCTCCCCGGAAAATTGGCGCAGACGAAGCCGGATTCTATCCCAGCGGAAGAGCAGTGGCCGAATTGTCATGGCGGCCTGCTGTCGGTGTTTAGCCGCGTCGCTATCTGGATGGTCCAGAATCAGCCAATCGAGAAGCCGTCGGCTGCCGCCGTGCGTGACTGTGGTATCCAGCAGGGTGTGTAGCGAACGGGGGCCGGCAATATCCCAGTCACGGGCAAAGGGGTGATCGGCATCCAGGGGGAAGGCAGGCGACCGGGGGATCGCGGTCCAATCCAATTGCAGGCGCGCCAGTTCTTCCCGTTGTATCTGGCGAAAGGCCGTCAAATTATCGATATAATTGAGCACACGGCGGTGGAGCACCACAGCAACGGTGAAGGCGATAGTTGCCTGAATCAGCGCCACCAGTCCGACGCCTTCGCTGATGCCAAAGGTCAGACCGGCGGTGAGGGCGGCGCCACTAAGAAAGAGTATGAGACGCAGCCAGGAGTAGCGCCGACTGACGGTTTGAAAACGGTCAATTTGCCTGGACAGCCGGTCAATGCGACGCCGGGTGTGATGGTCTGTTTTTTGATGATTGGGCATGTGCTCTTCCCGTCATGGGATAAGTTGTGGGTGTGCTCTGCCTTCAATTTTTAGGATCTCGCCAACAAAATACATCGATCCAGCGGCCACAATGAGGTCGTTTTCACCCGCCAGGCTGCGGGCTTTGGCCCATGCGGTTTCAATGTCTGCTTCGGAAATGGCGGCTTTCCCCTGGACCAGGCGGTGTGTTTTCAGGGTTTCAGGGTCCAGTGCCCGGTCTGACATCGGTTGGGTGAAGACAAAACCGTCGGCCAGCGGCGCGAGATGGCCCAGCATGGTCTCGTAGTGTTTGTCGGCCAAAACGCCGAAGACGAGAATCAGTCTGTCGTATGTGAAGAGTGAGGCTATGGCCTCTGCCAGGGCCTGCGTGCCCATGGGGTTGTGGGCCGAGTCGATGACTATTGTCGGTTTTTCGCTGATACGCTCCAGGCGAGCGGGCCAGCGGACGTGGGCCAGTCCTTCTCGCACAGCATTGTCGGGAATATGGAATCCCCTGCGGCGCAGCATATCCACTGCCATCAGGGCTGTGGCGGCGTTGCTCACCTGATGGCGTCCTACCAACCTGAGATGCAGATTGCTGTAGGTGCTGTCCAGCGTCTGGCAGTGAAAGTTGGAACCGTGTTCTGAGAGGCGCAGCGCCTCGATTTTTACTGCATCATCCGTAAAGTACAGCGCACTCTTTTTGTCGGCGCAGTGCTTTTGAAAGAAGGTTTTGACCTCTGGCGTCACATGGCCGATCACAGCGGGTCTGTCGGGCTTGATGATGCCGGCTTTCTCCCCCGCAATGGCCACCAGATCATCGCCCAGTGTCTTGATGTGGTCCTTGCCGATGCTGGTGATGACAGAGAGCTCCGGCGTGATGACTGAGGTGGCGTCCAGCCGGCCGCCGAGCCCGGTTTCAAGCACGGCCAGATCGACGTCGTTTTCGGTGAAATGCACAAAGGCCATGGCCGTGAGTATCTCAAAAAAACTGGCGCCGGCCGCCTCAATATGGGGCAGCAGGATCTGTAGATGACCCAGCAGTTCCGTCTCGGAGATCTTCTCTCCCCGTATGCGCAGGCGTTCTCTTTCGTCTGTCAGATGGGGCGAAGTGTAGAGTCCGGATTTCAGGCCGGCCGCCCGCAGAATGGCCTCGATGATGGCGGCGGTGGAGCCCTTGCCGTTGGTGCCTGCCAGGTGTACGGCCGGGAGTCGGCGTTCGGGGTGGCCCAGGCGCTTTACCAGGTCTTTCATGCTCTCCAGACCCAATTTCATGCCCGTGGCCCGACGTGTGAAGAGATAGTCTCTTGCATCTTGAATGGTTTGAATTTTCATGGTTTAAGGTAAGCAATCGGCCGCTTCTGAATCAAGAAAAATCGATGGTTGGCACTGCGCTTGCAACTGTTGACCGCTTCAGGCTGTGAGGGTCTGAAGCGGCATGCCGGGGTTGCAGATTGAGATCTCCGGCCACAGATCTGTTCAAATGCTGGCAGTTCAAAGTCCCAAAATATGGAGGAGCACGTCAATGCATCAATCACCGGACCCCAACGACACTCAGGCCACCTGGTTTGCATCCGCTGAACGGGCTGACAGAGAAAGCGTCGCCACTCAGGCTGCCATTGTTGAGGCGGAGTTTGCCTCTCAGCCCATTCTTGAGGTTCTGCCCAATCTGCTGCTGGTACTGAATGCACAGCGCCAGGTGGTATTTGCCAATCAGGCGTTGATGGATTCAGTGGACGCCGAGGGAGTTGAGTTTCTCAAGGGGCTGCGTCCCGGTGAGATACTGGACTGCATGCATGCCGGTGAGATGGCTGCGGGCTGCGGAACCTCTGAGGCGTGCAGCACCTGCGGGGCGGCCAAGGCCATCATCAAGAGCATTGGCGGGGCTTCAGATATACAGGAATGCCGCATCATTCAGAAGCAGAGTGGCGATGCCCTGGACTACCGTGTATTGACCAAGCCGTTGGAGATAGAAAATGAGCGATATATTCTGTTTGTACTGATCGATATCAGTGATGAGAAGCGGCGCCGTGTGCTGGAGCGTATCTTCTTCCATGATATTCTGAATACAGCCGGCGGACTGCGTGGATTTACAGAACTGCTCAGTGAGATGGTCACCGGCGAGGAAGCGGAGATGGCAGACACCGTGCATCATATTGCAGAGGCGATTATCGATGAGATTCAGGCGCATAAAGATCTCATGGCGGCGGAGAATCATGAGTTGACCGTGCATCGCGATGCGCTTTCTGCAGAAACCATGGTCAACCAGGTGGCCCGTATGTATAAACAGCATGTGGTGGCTGAAGGGCGAGAAATCGAGGTTGCTGCCGGGGAGGATGTTTGGTTTCAGTCCGATCAGCGGCTGATCAAGCGCGTGGTGGGCAATATGCTGAAGAATGCGCTGGAGGCCTCCAAGAGCGGAGAGGTTGTCGGGTTGGGCTGGAAGCGTGAGGACTCACAGGTGATGTTCTGGGTACAGAACCCAGCGGTGATTCCGCGGGAGTCGCAGCTTCAGATCTTCAAGCGTTCCTACTCCACCAAGGGCGCCGGACGCGGTCTGGGCACACATTCCATGAAACTGCTCACTGAACGCTATCTGGGCGGCCAGGTCAGCTTTACCAGTGATGAAGGGGAGGGGACTGTGTTCAGGGCCTGCTTCCCCATACAGGCGGAATAACTTGACTTTAATCCGTGTATCGATTATTTTTTATGACAAGGCCTCTCGCGGGCCTTTTTCTTTTGTACATCCCCAGATGGAGTGATGATGGCTGAATCCCATTTACAGTCCGATGAACTGACAGGGCTGATCAATCTGCGTCGCAACCTGCACCGCTTTCCGGAGCGATCCGGTGAGGAGGGTGAGACCGCCCGGCGCATCGTTGAATTCCTGCACCCCCTGTCGCCCGCAGCGCTCTACACCGGCGTAGGCGGACACGGTGTGCTGGCCGTGTTCGATTCGCCTGCTCCCGGGCCCACGCTCTGTCTGCGTGCCGATCTGGACGCCCTGCCCATCCAGGAGCTGGAGAAGGCGGAGTGGACCTCGACGCATCCGGGCACGGCCCATCTCTGCGGCCACGACGGCCACATGGCCATGCTCTGCGGCGCGGGTCTGCTGGCCCATCGTCTGGGCTTGAAAAAGGGCCGGTTGGCCCTGCTCTTCCAGCCTGCCGAGGAGAACGGTTCCGGGGCCAGGGCGGTGGCTGCATCGCCTGTTTTTCAAGCCTTGAATCCAGACAGCATCTTTGCGCTGCACAACTTCCCCGAGTTCGACTTGGGACGTCTGGTCACGCGCAGCGGGGCCATGCACTGCGCATCGACAGGGATTTCTATCGCCCTCTCCGGCAGCACGGCCCATGCAGCCTGGCCCGAGCACGGTTGTTCTCCCGCAGCCGTGATGGCGCTGCTCTTCAATGAACTGCCGCGCCTTCCCCATCGCCCTGAATTTGACAGAAACGCTCAGTGGATCACCGTGGTACACGCCCGTCTGGGCGAGCAGGCCTTTGGTACGTCGCCGGGCGAGGGCGTGGTGATGGCCACGCTGCGCTCGGTCACAGATGACGGTCTCCATCGCCTCATTACTGCCGTAGAAGCCCTGGTGGCCGAGGCGTGCAGGCGAAGTGGTCTCCGCTTCGATATCACCTGGGACGAGCCTTTTGATGCCGTAGTCAACAGCGTATCGGCGGTAGAAAAAGTGAAGACCATCGCCCAGCGCCGCAGACTCGATCTGGACCTGCTGGACGCACCGCTGCGCGTTTCCGAGGATTTTGGGCTGCTCATTCGAGGGAGAGAAGGGGCGCTCATCGGCCTGGGTGCCGGTTCCGGCTGCGCCGCGCTGCACCGCCCGGACTATGACTTTCCTGACGCACTCATCGAAACCGGTGTGGCGTTCTGGGCGGCGCTGATCGATGAAATGCTGGGTTTTACATCGTCCTGATCGCGCTTCATTCTGCCTTTGTATTGCTTTGCCACAGGGAATGTGCTATATTAAAATCGATTGTTTTTACTGGATTTTCCGCATGCGTCCCCTTGCTTTGGACGCCCTGAAAACAGGAGTTTACATGTTGCCTGCATCGATAAAAAGGCTGGTGCTGTTGTCGGCCATTCCATTGACGTTCTCGCTCTCCGGCTGCACCAAGGCCCAGGTGCCGGTATTCAGCGGGCAGAAGGCCTATGATCAGCTTAAGGCACAGTGCAATTTTGGATTCCGTCACCCTGGTTCACCGGGGCATGAGGCGTGTCTCGACTATCTGGTCACCACGCTGACGCCGCTGGCCGACCGCGTGGTGAAGCAGCCGTTCCGTTTCACTGATCCGCGTACCGGCCGTTCGCACAGCCTCAATAATGTCATCGCCTCCTTTGGCGCACAGGGCCAGCGCGTGCTGCTCTGCGCCCACTGGGACACGCGTCCCGTGGCCGACTTTGATCTCGATCCGGCCAACCATAAGAAGCCGGTGATGGGCGCCAATGACGGCGCTTCCGGCGTGGCTGTGCTGCTGGAACTGGCCCGGCTCTTTAAGCAGAATCCGCCGCCTGTGGGTGTGGACATTGTGCTCTTTGACGGCGAGGATTCCGGCATGCAGGGGCACAACGAGACCTGGTGCGCCGGGGCGCGTTATTTTGCGCAGAACCGCAGCGCCGGATACCTGCCCCGCTACGCCGTGCTCCTGGACATGGTGGGTGACGCCGATCTCTCGCTGCCCATTGAGATGAACTCGCAGCGTTACGCCCCGGCCCTGGTCGATCAGCTCTGGACGCTGGCCGAGCAGCTGGGCCTGCCCGCCTTCAATCGCGGCATGGGGCCGGAGATGGTGGATGACCATCTGGAGCTGCTGAAAGTGGGCATTCCCGCCGTTGATATTATCGATTTTGACTATCCATACTGGCATACTGTGGAGGACACGCCGGACAAGTGCAGCGCCGCCAGCCTGGCGCAGGTGGGCTACTTGATGGCGACATTTATCTATGAGCAATGAATCAACCTACATTCGTGCAACCGTCACCGCCTCTGTGGAAGCAGAGGATGGACTCTCCAATTTTTATCTTGAACAGGGTGCCACAGGCGTGCAGTCTGAGAAGGGGCGCGTCATCGGTTATTTCGATGAAGACTGTGATGAGTCGGCCCTGAGCACCGCCCTCTCCACTTACGTGCAGCAGTGCCGCGCCATGGGTTTTGACCTCTGCGACGCCGAGGTGCTGCGCCTGCCCGTGGAGGACTGGAGTGTGGGCTGGAAAAAGTACTTCAAGCCTGTGCACGCCGGCGCGCATTTTATTGTGAAGCCGCCGTGGGAGCCCTGGGACGCATCGCCCGGGGAGATTGTCATCGACATCAATCCGGCGCTTGCTTTTGGCACAGGCACGCATGAGACCACGCGTCTGGTGATGACCCTGATGGAGTCGGCGCTCAAGCCCGGCATGCGCGTGCTGGACGCGGGCACGGGCTCTGCTGTGCTGGCCATCGGCGCCGTGAAGCTGGGGGCGTCTTCAGTCACCGGTTTTGATGTGGACGCCGACGCCCTGACCAACGCCCGCGAGAACACGCAGCTCAACGGCGTCGCCTCACAGATTGATCTCTACTGCGGCACGCTGGAGAGTATTCAGCCCGCCCCGTACGACATCATCTTTGCCAATATCAACCGGCGCGTTCTGGAAACCGTGGTCCCGGCCCTGAGCGCCTACATGACGCCGGAGACGCCGCTGTTGGTTTCGGGGCTTTTAGATACGGACCGCGCCGCTATGGAATCGCTTTTCATCGCTTCAGGCTATCGGATTGAAACTGTACTTCAGGAGGGCGAGTGGATGGGCTACAGGCTCAGACTCGCCTCGGAATAAGGAGAAAGACATGCTGCCCAAAAAATGGACACCGGCCCAGCTGGCCTCATGCATCGACCATACACTGCTGAAAGCAGACGCCACACCGGAAGCCGTGGAACAGCTCTGCAAAGAGGCCATCGAGTATGGTTTTGCCTCGGTTTGCATCAACCCCGTTTTTGTGCCGGTTGCCCATAAAATGCTGCACGGCGAGTCGCCCAAGGTTTGCACGGTAATCGGTTTTCCTCTGGGGGCCAACACCACAGCCACCAAGGTGGCAGAGACCGCTGAGGCTATTGAGGCCGGGGCCAGAGAGATTGACATGGTGATGGCCGTGGGTCTGCTAAAAGCGGGCCAGCAGGCTGAGGTGGAAGCCGATATCCGTAGCGTGGCTGAGATTTGCAAGAAGCACAATGCCGTGTTGAAGGTGATTATTGAAACCGCATTGCTCACGCTTGAAGAGAAGGTGGTGGCGAGCCGTCTGGCCTCTGCAGCCGGCGCCGATTTTGTGAAGACATCGACGGGGTTCAGCACAGGCGGTGCCACAGCCGGCGACGTGCGCCTGATGAAAACCACAGTGGCGGAACACCACGTGAAGGTGAAGGCCTCAGGCGGCATCCGCACGCTGGAAGACGCCCTGGCCATGATTGAAGCCGGTGCCGACCGCCTTGGCGCCAGCGCCGGCGTGGCCATTCTGGCGGAAGCCCAATCGGCTTAAATAAGGATACGGTCATGCCTCAGATTTCAGATATTATTGTTAAAAAACGTGACGGTGTTGCGCTCTCAGCCGAGGAGATTCGCTGGACGATTGACGCCTACGCCGGCGGCCAACTGCCCGACTACCAGATCAGCGCCCTCTTGATGGCCATCTACTTTCAGGGCATGAATCGGGATGAAACGGCGGCCCTGGCCCGGGCCATGATCGACTCCGGGGAGAGCGTCGATCTCTCGCATCTTTCGGCCCTGCCCGTGGACAAACACTCCACCGGCGGAGTGGGCGACAAGGTCTCGCTGATTCTGGCCCCGCTGGTGGCGGCCTGCGGCGTGCCCGTGCCCATGATGTCCGGGCGGGGGCTGGGTCACTCCGGCGGCACGTTGGACAAACTGGAGGCCATTCCCGGCCTGCGCACACGCATTGACGTTGATGAGGCGCGGCGTATTCTCGATGAGATCGGCTTTGTCATGATGGGCCAGACCGATGCCATTGTGCCTGCGGACCGGCTGATGTACGCCCTGCGCGACGTCACCGGCACTGTGCCCTCCATTCCGCTGATCTGCGGCAGCATTCTCTCCAAGAAGACGGCAGAAGGCACAGGCGCGCTGGTGTTGGACGTGAAAGTGGGCGACGGGGCCTTTCTCAAAACCCGTAAAGAAACCATCACCCTGGCCGAATCACTGGTCGATCTGGGCAATGACCTGGGCATGCGCACCGTGGCCCAGCTGACGGCCATGAATGAGCCGCTGGGTTATGCCGTGGGCAACTGGCTGGAGACCCGTGAGGCGCTGGACTGTCTGCGCGGCAACGGCCCCGCCGACGTGATGGAAGTGACCATGACACTCTCGGCGCAGATGCTGGTTTTGGGCGGAGCAGCGGCCTCTATCGATGAAGCCCGTGAGAAGCTGGACCTGGCCCTGCGCAGCGGCAAGGCGCTCTCGCTCTTCCGCCGCATGACCGAGCTTCAGGGCGGCGATGTGGCCGTGATCGATCAGCCTGATAAAATGAAACTGCCGGATCATCGCATGGAGATCAGCGCAGATTCTGGCGGTGTGATCACCGCCATTCACGGCCGCGAGGTGGGATGGAGCGGCGTGATGATTGGCGCCGGGCGTCAGGCCAAGACCGATGTCATCGATCCCGTGGCCGGGATGATCTTCCATAAAAAAGTGGGCGATGCAGTAGAGAAAGGCGAGGCAATCGTCACCCTCATGGCCTCTGATGATACGCATCTGGCTGCGGCGGCCAAGCGTCTGAAGAAAGCTGTCGCCATCGGAAACCAACCGGTAGAGAAAGCGCCTCTCATCGATTTGTTTATCGATCCCAAGGGGTGGATTCCGGCGTGATCGTCGTTAAATTTGAAATTAAAAGGCCGTCCGTTGTGGCGGCCTTTTTTGTGGGATAACAAGGTCAACTTTTTTGAAAAGTTGACCTTGTTATTGGTGGTTATTTGAGGAGCAAGAGCCGCTGCACGGCGGTGACGGCCGTTATCATAAAGTCCCCGGCACTTTGAAAGTGCCGGGGACTTGAGGTTGTTTGTGGTGTGCCGCTGGCGGGTGTGGCGCAGGGGCGATTCACTGGCTTTAGAGCCATCCAGTGTCGGAGCATTGCATGAATCGCCCCTACGGATTACGTCATCCCCGAAGGCTTCTGTCGGGGATCTTCGTTCGTTCCGGCAGAGCCAGAGCCAGATCGTCCTTTTTGAAGGCCAAAAAGGACAAAAAAGCCTTTTGCGCGGGGGAGCGGTTTTTTCGTGCACGGTCATCTCTGTCGTTGGGCACACCCCCACACTTCCCCCGACGGTTGCGTTTCTGTCGGCCCATCCCGCTGTGGAGCGCGGGACGAGGCGTCTGGTTTTCACGCCGGCCCCTGGGCGGGCGCGTCGCTTTTTGCGTCTTTGACTGTGGCCCCCCGCGCGATCGGGCTGTTGGCCCGTTGGGTTTGGGTGTCCGCTTGTATGTGGCATTTGTCGCAGAGGCGCACGGCTGCGCGACCTGAGGGGTAGAGCCGGGCCGATGCCATCGGCCCCTGCGGAAGACGTCATCCCCGAGTGCTTGTATCGGGGATCTTCGTTCGGTTGCACGCAGAATAAAGATTTTTCTGAATAAAAAAAGCCGCCCGGATAGGCGGCCTTTTTATATGTTTCAAGTCGAATGGGTTTTAATAGGTGCGGCGTCTGCGGGACCGGCTCTCCTGTATGCGGTTGTGCACATCGCAGCTGTCCGGGGCTGTGCCGGTCTTGAAGACCTCGTCAAAGGTGTCCGGGCAGGCCTCTGTGGCAATCTTCAGGGTCTCCCGGCAGATGCGGTGATGCTCAATGCCCGGGGGCTCGATAAAGTCGGCCAGGGGGAGGGCCAGGGTGTCGTGGGCGGCTTTCATGAAGGGCCCCCAGATGGGCAGGGCCGTCTTGCCGCCTGTGTAGTCCTCGCCAATGATCATGCGCTCGTCGTCAAAACCCACCCAGACACCGGTGCAGATCTGGGGGGTGTACCCCACAAACCAGGCGTTGCGATAGTCGTTGGTGGTGCCGGTTTTACCTGCAGCAGGCCGGTTGAAGCGATACATCCAGCGTGTGCGGTGGGCCGTGCCGCCGGCCTCCATGGTGGACTGCATGATGTCGGCCATCACAAAAGCGGTCTGGGCGCTGACTACGGGCGGTCCACCTGGCACAGCCTCTTCCAGCAGGTTGCCGTCTTTGTCTTCCACACGCAGGATGACAATGGGTTCCATGCGCACGCCCTGGTTGGCGAAAACCGTATAGGCCGAGACCAGCTCGATGGGTTTGACCACATCGGCGCCCAGGGCCGTGGCGTCGTAGGGGTGGATCTCTGTGGTGAGGCCAAAGTTCTTGGCGTAGTCGACAATCTGGTACTGCATCTGGAGCTTCTGTACCAGCCGGATGGTGACCAGGTTGATGGATTTCTTGATGCCGTCACGCATGGCGGTGCGTCCGCCGGTGGTCATGTCGTAGTTGCCGGGCGTCCAGCGGCTGCCGTCTGGCATCTCCACCACCACGGGTACGTTGAGCACCGAGTAGGTGGGGGGGTAGCCGTTGTCCACGGCCACGGTGTAGACCAGCGGCTTGAAGGCCGATCCGGGCTGGCGGGCCATCTGCGTGGCGCGGTTGAATTTGTATTTACTGAAGTCGCGGCCGCCGATCATGGAGAGCACGTGGCCGGTGTTGGGCTCAATGGAGACCAGGGCGCACTGCAGTGTGGCCCGGGCGTCCATGACAGAGTCCACGGCGGCGGAGTCGGCCAGAAAGGCGTGGATCTCCTCTTCGGTCTCCAGGGGCGGGTTGAACCAGCTCTTGAATCGACGTTTCTTGATGATCTCCTGGCGTACCCTGGGCTCCAGCGTGTGCATCCATCGGTTGGCGGCGCTGTCGGCACATGCCTGAACGCGTGTGTCCAGGGTGGTGTAGATCTTCAGGCCGTCGGTCCAGAGGCGCTGTCCGTATTTTTTCTGCATTTCTTTGATGACGTGGGCGCAGAAATAGGGGGCAATTTTGGAGCGGCTCGTAACAGTTCTTTCAATCACGCCCAGCGGCCGTTGGCTGACTGAGTCGTACTGGGCCTGCGTCAGGTAGCCGTTGGTGACCATGGTGCTCAGCACCACGTTGCGCCGGCGGATGGCCTTGGTGGTGTCGCGGTCCGGGGAGTAGTAGCCGTAGGGCAGCTGCAGGAGCCCCACAATCATGGCCGACTCTTCCACGGTCAACTCTTCCACGTTCTTGCCGAACCACGCCAGGGCGGCGGCCTGTACGCCAAAGGTGCCGCGTCCCAGGGTCATGCGGTTGAGATACATCTCCAGAATCTCTGACTTGGAGTAGGTGCGTTCAATCTGCAGGCTGGTGAGCTGTTCGCGCAGCTTGCGGATGAGGGTCTGCTTGGGATGGAGATAGACGCGGCGCGCCACCTGTTGGGTGATGGTTGATGCGCCGGCCACAATACTCATGCTGGAGATATTTTGGTGGGTCACACGGAGAATGCGTTTGAAATCCACGCCCCAGTGGTTGTAGAAGCGGTGGTCCTCTGAGGAGACAGCGGCCTGCTGCAGATGCACGGGCATGCGGTCTATGGGGACGATGATGCGTTTTTCAAGATAAAGTTCATCGAGCACCTTTCCGTCTGCGGAGTAGATCTTGGTCACCAGGAGCGGGTCGCTGGCGCGTTCCAGCTCGGCCAGGCTGGGCAGGTCGCGGCTCAGTGCGAAGACGGCGAGTCCGCCGATCAGAATCATGCCCGCCAATCCCAGAATCGGGTATAGAATCCAGGGGTGCTTTAAGAAAAAAGAGAAACGGTCCTTGACCTGCTCTCCCAGGGTTGTGGTGTCGCGTTTTTTACGTTTCATAGTCACCGCTTTATATGAAATTAGGTTTTATCATTCGTCTGTCCACTGCTGAAGCTGGAGTATGCCGTCTTCAAGCAGGCCGTAGGACTGATTGTCGATCAGGTCGCCCAGATTGAGATAAACACCTTCGTGAGCGTTGTGATACAGGGGGCGATGTGTATGCCCCATGATGACGCCGTTGTACCCGGCGGCCAGCTTCGCCTCGGCAAAGGCGATGTAGCCGGCGTCGTCCCCCTCAAAGGGCTGGTGCTTTTTGCTCAGATTGCTGGCAAAATCGGCCAGGGCAATCCCCCAGTCGGGGTGAAAGAGCCGAAAGAGGCGGGTGTTAAAGGGGTTGCGCAGAATTTTTTTGAGCAGGCGGTAACCACGGTCCGATCTGTCCAGACCGTCACCGTGGGTGATGAGATAGCGTTTCCCCTCGCGTTCCATTGAATAACTGTCCGGGTGCACGACAATGCCCAGGTCATCTGTGAAGGTCTCGTTCAGCCAGAAGTCGTGGTTGCCGCCGATAAAATGCACTTCAGCGCCACGATTGACCAGGTCTCGCAGGGCCATGAGTGCATCGAGAAAACGCCGGGGAATCACGTGCCTGTACTCAAACCAGAAGTCGAAGAGGTCTCCGACGATGATCAGGTCGCCCTGATGGGTCTCCACATGGCTGAGAAAACGGCAAAAGGACGCTGACCGCCTGTGCTGCTCCTGGCGGTTTCCCGTGCCGAGATGAATGTCAGATACAAAAAAGAGGGGCTTCATGTGTGAGATAGTCGTCCTTTAAGCGCAATTTTGGCTTGCAATATAGAGAAGTCCCGCTTCAAAATCAATGTTTTTTTAGATGCAAGGGTTCTATTATATATAGGATGTGATAGCACTGTAACCTGAAAAATGGGGGCTGGGTTCCCCGGGACTTGCTTTTACATCAAATTCAGCGTATTTTGTTTGCGCTGAGAGCGATGAAGTGGAATTCTCAAGAGGATGCTGTGTGAATACGATCAGTATAAGCGCCTGCGCAAAGATCAATCTGGGCCTTTTGCTTTTAAGGCAGCGTGATGATGGATATACGGATATCGCCACGGTATTTCAGGAGATCAGTCTGGCAGACCAGCTGCATTTCCGCCGGATCGATGCGCACGGTATTCGTCTTGTCTGTGACCAGCCTGGCATTCCGGTCAATTCTGACAATCTGATCTGGAAGGCCTATACACTTTTTCAGCAACAGTCAGGCGTGGACTGGGGCATTGACGTCAGGCTGGAGAAACGCATCCCGGCAGGCGGTGGACTGGGGGGCGGCAGCAGCGATGCGGCGGCCACACTGACCGCTCTGAACCGCCTAGCCGGCCACGTGTTGAGCGAGGCCGATCTTTTTGAGTTGGCCCAAAAATTGGGGTCTGATGTGCCTTTTTTCCTCCACGGCGGCACAGCCCTGGGTGAGGGACGCGGCGAAATTCTGACACCGATTGACATGGATGCGCGTTATTTTATTGTGTTGATTCTGCCGGGGATTCATGTCTCAACGGCATGGGCCTATCAGGCATCCAGAATTGCCTTGACAAAAAACAAAAAAATAAGTACATTTAGGGCGCTTTTTAGAGACCTTCATCTGAAAGACTGGCGCGGATCGCTCGTCAATGAGATGGAGGCCGCTGTTTTTCAGCGTCATTCCCGGTTGCTTGCACTCAAGGACAGTCTGTATGATGCCGGGGCCGGTTATGCCAGCATGTCGGGCAGTGGTTCAACGCTTTTCGGACTCTTTTTTGAGGAGCAAGCCGCTGAAGTGGCGGCTGCAAATATTGAGCAGTTGCACGCAGTGAATACTGTGATTTGCAGGCCGTTCTCTCGAAAAGTGATCTGAGTAACATCTTTTTTTGGGGCGTCGTCAAGTGGCTAAGACACAGGGTTTTGGTCCCTGCATTCCTAGGTTCGAGTCCTAGCGCCCCAGCCAAAGCCTGCTGATTTCAAGCAGGTGTGAACAGCCGGAATTCCCGAAACGCATGGCGGGCCCGTGTTGACCCGCGGTTTCGGGGGTTTTTCTTGGGATTTCTGATGCTTCAAGTCAGAATGGGTGGAGACCTGATGAAGATTTTCAGTGGACTGGCCAACCGGCAACTGGCCAAAGATATCGCCGACTATTTAAATCTTCCCCTGGGCGATGCGGAAGTCATGCGTTTCAACGACGGCGAAATCAAGGTGCAGTACAATGAAAATATCCGCGGTACGGATCTTTTTATTGTGCAGCCCACTTTTCCGCCCGCAGATCATCTGATGGAGCTGCTGCTTCTGATTGACGCAGCAAAACGTGCTTCGGCAAAGCGGATTACGGCGGTCATTCCCTACTTTGGCTATGCGCGTCAGGATCGTAAGGATCAGCCGCGTGTCGCGCTCAGTGCCAAGCTGGTTGCCAATATGATTGCCACCGCCGGCGCCGATCGTGTCTTGACCATGGATTTGCATTCAGCCTCAATTCAGGGATTCTTTGATATTCCCTCAGACCATCTCTACGCATCGACAATTTTCGTCGAGCACCTGAAGGAGATGGAACTGGCCAATCCCCTTGTCGTCGCACCGGATATCGGCTCCTCAAAGAGGGCCGGCGCCTATGCCAAGCGTATGGGCTGTGATCTGGCGCTGGTCGATAAAAAACGGTCAGAGGCGGGAAAGGTTGATCAGGTGACATTGATCGGCGATGTGGAGGGGAAAGATATTATTCTCGTTGATGATATGGTGGATACGGCAGGTACGATGTGTAAGGGGGCGGAGCTGCTGAAAGAGCGCGGCGCCAGTTCGATTGTCGCCGCTTGTACACATCCACTGCTCTCTGGGCCGGCCATTGAGAACCTGAAGGGTTCGGCTATTTCCAGGTTGCTCATTACCGACAGTGTCCCGCTGCCCCGTGAGAAGCGCATGGAGATGATTGAAGTGATTTCGTCGGCCAAGCTTTTTGGTGAGGCCATCCGGCGCATTCACAATGAAGAATCGATTAGTTCATTATTTTAAGTATGCTCATTTAATGTAAGCGAGGTTTGCTGCATGTCAATCGCAGAGCTGAAAGTCGAATCAAGAGTAGAAACCGGTAAGCAGAAGGCCAAGTCCATCCGCAAAGCCGGCCGTGTTCCCGGTATTTATTATGCCAATAATGAAACGCCGCGGAATATCAGTATTGATGCTCACGAGCTGGGCCGTCTGATGACCACCAAGTTCACTGTGTTGAACGTTGTGGTTGATGGCAAAGAAGAGCTGAAATGCATTGTCCGTGAGATCCAGGTAGATCCTGTGACAGACGCCTTTGTTCACGTCGATCTTCTGGGTGTCCGTATGGATGAGAAGGTGCGTCTCTCTATCCCTGTGGTGCTGAAAGGCACAGCCGCCGGCGTGCGCGAGGGTGGTATCCTCGAGCATCTGCTGCGTGAGGTTGAGGTTGAGGGGCTGCCCATGGATATCCCCGAGCATATCGAGGTGGATGTTGCCGAGATGATGATTGGCTCCACATTGATGCTCGCCGATCTTGCTGTTGATAAGTTTGAGTTTGTGACCGAACTGAAACAGCCTGTGGCTCACGTCTCTGTCTCCAAGGCCGCCATGAGTGAAGGCCTCGAAGATGAAGAGGGTGAAGAGGGCGAAGAGGAGGAAGGCGAAGAGTAATTCGCCTTCTGAGGATCTTCGTTGTTTCTCGTTGCAGGCCTTGGCAACCCCGGCCGCCAATATGCCGAGAGTCGTCATAACCTGGGCTTCATGCTGGTTGACCGTATGGCAGAAGAGGGGCGTTCAGTTTTTCGTGCTGTTCACCCGCTCTATTCCGCCTGTACGGTTCAGCTTGAGAAACAATCTGTTGTCTTGCTCAAACCCATGACGTATATGAACCGCAGCGGCTGGGCTGTTGCCCTGGCCGTTGCGGCTTTTCGTACTTCATTGGAGCATTGCCTGATTGCCTATGATGACATGGCGATCGCGCCGGGGAAAATACGTCTCCGGCCCAAAGGCAGTGCGGGGGGGCACAACGGCGTCGCTTCGGTGATTGAAGCGGTGCAGAGCCAGCATTTTCCGCGGTTGCGACTGGGGATAGGCCCTCCACAGGACGATGTCATCAATTATGTGCTCTCTCCCTTTGCGGGAGAAGAGTATGAAGCCGTTGGTCAGGCGTTGAGCCAGGGCGAAGCGGCTGTAAAGACCTGGATCGGACAAGGCCTTGATAAGGCCATGAATAGACATAATTAACATCCCGAGAGACGGGAGTTTGAGCGAGCCGGCCGATCGGCAAACTCATGACATGTGTTCACCCCTGTTCGTTCACACTTGAACGGACCGAAAGACCGAAGGGAGGTGCGTTTGCTGAGAAACTACGAAACGACCTTTATCATCGATGCCCATCTACCGGGCGACCAGATCGAAGCTTCGATTGTCAAGTACAGCCAGTTTGTTGAGACGCACGGCGGCCAAGTCGTGTCTGTTGACCGCTGGGGGAAACGTCGTCTGGCCTATGAGATCTCCAAGAAACAGTATGGTTACTACGTCTGTATGCGTTTTGGTGCAGAGGGTGATTTTATCAAATCTTTTGAGCGCGAGTTCAAGCTGGACGAAGAAGTTTTGCGCTATTTGACGACGATTATTCCCTCCATTGTCATCAAAGAAGAGGCCTATCAGGTTCAAAAGAAAAAGAGGCTGGCCGAGGCTGAAGAGGCCGCCAAAGCCGAAGAAGCCGCTTCTACTGTAGAACCCGTGGTCGAGACTGCACCTGAGCCTGAAGTAGAGGCCCCTGCAGAAGAGAAGCCTGAGGAAGAAGCTCAGGCATAGCACGACCCACTTAACAAAGGACGTGGACTCTTGCGAGGAGGTTTAAGTATTCATGCATGATCTTCGTATGCCTGATGTCAATACAGTGCTGATTGCAGGCAATTTGACGCGAGATCCGGCCTTTCGGAAGACAACAAACGGCACACCGGTCACCAATTTCTGGGTTGCGTCAAACCGTAGATTCAGAGACAATACCGGGCAGTGGCGTGAAAATGTCTGCTATGTGGGTGTTGTGGCTTGGTACAAGCTGGCTGAAAATTGTGCCAACAATTTGAAGAAGGGGAGCGCTGTTGTGATTGAGGGCGAACTGCAGAGCAGGAGCCTGAAAACCGATGACGGACGTAACCGAAACATTGTTGAGATCAAAGCGCGTCGTGTGCAGTTTCTAGACCGAAAAGAAGTGTATACAGAAGACCATGATGACGGAGACCCCCAATTTGAACGGGAGAGTCTCGGTATCTACGGTGGATTGTCTGAGTCAGATGATGATGTACACGTAGAGACCCGCAGCCCTGTTGAAAGGCCCAGCGGTCGATTCGATTTTGGGGTGCATGGTTTAGATCTGTAATAATGACCGATTTGTGATAAGGAGGACGATTTGATAAAACCACGCAGAAAGCGGATCTGTCGTTTCTGTGAAAATCACGTAGTTCACATTGACTATAAAGATCCTAAGAAATTGACTAAATTCATGACGGATGTGGGCAAGATTATTCCCCGACGTACTTCCGGCACTTGTGCCCGTCATCAGCGTCAGCTGGTACAGGCCATTAAACGCTCACGCCATCTGGCGTTGATTCCCTACGTATCTGACATTCCGCGCTAGTGTCGGTGAGGATGAGGTGACTATGAAAATTATTTTATGTCAGGATTTTGAAGGCCTGGGGAAAACCAGTGAGGTGGTGACCGTCAAAGACGGATACGCCCGCAATTATTTGATTCCCCAGGGGATTGCCATTGTGGCCACGCCCAGAAATATGCGTGTCCTTGAGCAGGATTTGAAGAACCGTGAGCGTCAGGTAGGTAAAGACCGAAAAGTCGCTGAAGAATTGGCTGCAGAGCTGGCCAAGATCTCTTTGACCGCCGCTGTGGCTGTTGGCGAAGAGGAGAAGATTTTCGGTTCTGTCACATCCCAGGATGTTGCCGCACTTCTCAAGGAGAAGGGCTACGACATCGACAAGAAAAAGATTTTACTCAACGAGCCCATCAAAGCGCTGGGCATCTATACGGTAGACGTCAAACTGCATACTGAAGTCTTGGCCAATGTCCGGGTGTGGGTGGTAAAAGAATAGTCAAACCGGTATTACTACCGTATCGGATATGGCATAATGATGGAGACAGTAAATGGAAAACCCGTTGCCTGAATGCCAGAAGTGCAACACCGGTGTCCTGGTTCCGCTTTCCGATTATGGACGGGAAGGCGCCGCGATCCGATACAAGGCGTGGGTCTGCTCCAATCCGGATTGCGGATTTAATATCCGGATCGACAATGGCGAGATCAGCTTCGGCCGGTCTGTGACCCAGTCACAGAAGTAGGTTCCCCTGATGTGTCGATTTTCATGGGGAAGAGAGCAGTACGCTCTCTTCCCCATGTTTTTATTAACAGCCGTCTGCCGAATTGAAACTCCCGTGTCGGTACGGCGTTAAAATGACTGTGTCTTCCACTGCTGCGTCCCTACGCTATGACAGGAGAAGTACGTCGAGATGATATCTACTGAACGCGTTTTGCGTAATCTCAAGGTAAAACTGTTTGCTGTGGCCTGCGCCCTGTTCCTCTGGTTCTTTGTGGTTACCGGTAATGAATATTATCAATCCATTCAGGTACCGCTGGTACTCACCCATGTTCCCGATAATTATGTGTTGGTCGATCCCATCCCCCGTGAGGCTGAGGTGTTGCTGCGCGGCGCCGGAAGGGATCTGATCAATGTGGCCTCCAGGGATAAACATATTGAGCTGGATCTGGCCGGGCATCGTATCGACCACCAATTCAGGTTGACGCTGCCCATGCTGCGCGGACTGCCCGCAGACATGAATGTGACACCCGTGCAGATTGTCGGTCCTGATTCCGTCACCGTGCAACTTGATCGATTCATGCGTAAGAAAGTGCCTGTGACTTCGCGCGTGCACGTTGCCGTGATGCCTGGGTACACGCAGGTGGGGGATGTCACCTGCGCGCCTGATTCGGTCTGGATTGAAGGGCCGCGGGCCAGGGTGGACACGATTAAATCTGTGTCCACTGTTGAGTTGGCCCCGCAAGATCTCTTTAAGGATATGCATCATGCCGTTCCCCTTCAACTTGTGCCTGAGCCCACAGTAGCCTTCTCCAGGGAAGAAGTGACGTTCAGCGTGGATATTCAGCGTATCGGAGAGCGGGTGCTCTCGGGGATTCCACTTCGAGTGATCAATATTCCGGGCCATGTGAAAGATGTCCGTGTGCTGCCCTCCACACTGACACTGACGCTGCACGCGGGCGTTGACGTGCTTGCGGCACTTGACAAGTCGTTGATCACTGCAACAATCGATTTCAAAAAATGGCGCAGCGATACACCTGTCAGTGCCTTTTTTACCCTGCCCGAATCCATTTTTTACTACGATGCAAAACCCAAATCATTTGAATTGCTGATTGAATAATGAATATACTTGGTATAGAAACCTCATGCGATGATACCAGTGCCGCCGTGTACAACGGTGAAGCGCTGCTATCCAATGTGATCTCCACACAGTTGATTCATCAAAAGTTTGGCGGTGTGGTGCCAGAGCTGGCGTCCCGCTCGCATATTCAACTGGTGCTGCCTGTGGTGCGGCAGGCGCTGGCAGATGCCGGAATGGCCAAAGAAGCACTAGACGGCATTGCAGTAACCTATGGGCCGGGCCTGGCCGGGGCGCTTTTGGTCGGACTCTCTGCCGCCAAGGGGCTGGCCATGACGCTGGACGTTCCGCTTGTGGGGGTCAACCATCTGGAGGGCCATCTCTTTGCCAACAAGCTGGCCCATGCCGATCTGACCCCGCCTTTTGTGGTGCTGCTGGTCTCCGGGGGGCACACGCAGCTGGTACATGTGAAGGACTGGGGCGACTACACCGTCATGGGCCGCACCCGAGATGATGCGGCCGGCGAAGCCTTTGACAAGGTGGCCAAACTCCTGGGGCTGGGCTATCCCGGCGGACCGCTGATTGAGAAACGGGCGAGAAACGGCAATCCAAAATCTGTCCGTTTTCCCCGCGCCTATCTCGATAAGGATAAGTTCGACTTCTCTTTCTCGGGGTTGAAGACGGCGGTGATGCAGCATGTCCGGAAGCTTGAGGCGGATGTCGTACAGCAGGAACTGGATAACCTCTGTGCCTCTTTTCAGGCGGCGGTCACCGACGTGTTGGTCTACAAAACCATTCGTGCGGCACAGGCCGTCAAGGTTGACACCATCGCCGTCGGCGGCGGTGTGGCCGTCAACGGCGCACTGCAAGCGCAGATGCGTCTTGAGGCCGAGAGCCGGAAGCTCAGATGTTTTGTGCCGCCACCGGCCTTTTGTACGGACAACGGCGCCATGATTGCCTGTGCAGGCCACCACTATCTTCAGGCGGGGAAAATCAGCCCGCTCTCTCTGGGCCCACTGCCTTCACTGAACCTGTAGGTTCCTGGTGCTGAGCTTTCAATCGTATTTTGGGGCGCACTGGATCATACCGGTGCTGGCGCTGGCAGTGGCGCTGGGGCTCGCGTGGTGGTTTTACAGGCACAGTCGTCCCTTGCTGGGTCGGTTGCCCTGCGGTGTCGCAATGAGCTGCAGAATTGCCGCCCTTTTTTTACTGCTGCTCGCTCTGGTCGATGGACAATTTCAAATAAAGAAAATTCATTTCGAGAAGCCCCGGTTGGCCTTGCTTATTGACCGCTCTGCCTCCATGGCGGCTCCCCATCATCAACAACGGCGTATCGATGCCGTATTCAGTCAGCTGGCATCGCCAGAATTTCAGGCCTTTGCCCGGCAGCATACGCTGATACCCTACGGTTTTTCCGATTCTCTGCAATCGACGGCATGGGGTGATTCGGCCTTGGCGGCGGGAGAGGCCACCAATCTGGCGCGGAGTCTCCGCGGCTTAAACCGCCACCATCCCCACGGCGCTCTGATGGGTGCATTGGTGCTCTCTGATGGCCGGCTTAATCGCGGGGGCGATGCCTGTGAAGCCGCGGCTCAGCTGGGCTGTCCTGTTTGGACCTGTGTGGCCGGGGATACGGCGCAGCCCCCCGATGTGATGATTGCGTCGGTGCTTGCCCCCGATGCGGTGTGGCTGGACCAGCCGGCGAAGGTTAAAATTCGAATCCGAAATACGGGCACAGCCGGCGGACTGCGTCGATTGAAGCTCCTCCAAGGGGAAAGCGTTCTGAAGGATACGCTGGTCGCACTGCCGAGCGACGGATTTGAACATGAACTCACGGTTTCAGTCCGTCCACAGCGTGCCGGACTCATGCGGTGGACAGTGGGTATCGACGCAGCGGAGGGTGAGAGCAATACATCGAACAACAGTCGGCGGATGGCCGTGCGCGTTCGCCGGGCCAGACCCACTGTTCTTGTTCTGGCCAGTGCACCCGGCGCCGATCTGGCCGCGTTCCGTCGCCGCATCGGCGCAGAAAAGCGCCACCGCCTTGTCGTCCGCATTGAGAAAACGAACACTCAGTTTTACCAAGGCCCGCTGCCGGATCCCGTCTTGTTAGACAGTCTTGCCGGCGTTTTGCTCTGGGACTATCCCACGGCCACATCGGCGTCTTGGCCACGTATTCAGGCCCGCCTTTCACGTGGGGATCTGCCCTTTGGCGTGGTGGCCGGCGCCCGGCTTGATCCGCGTCGGCTTCACGGACTTCATCTTCACTGGCCGTGGCCGTCACTGTCATTCCGCCCTGTGGAGGCCACGCAGCCAGGGGTCAACCATAGAAGGCGGCATCATCCCCTGTTTTTGGAAGGGGGCCGGACTGATGATTTTTTTGCCCATGGTCTGCCTCCTGTACAGCGGCGGTGGAGTATTCAAGATTCCACGGCGCTGATATTGAGTGCAGACGGCGATGCGCTCCTGGCCCTGTCAACCCACCTGCCTGCAAGGCGATGCCTTCTCGTGGGGGAGACATTTTTCAAATGGGATTTGCACAGTGCTGCTTTGTATGGACGTCCCTTAAGTTTCTGGGGCCGGCTGGCCGACTGGCTCACCGATGACAGCGCCGGGCGCGGGCAGCTGACTGCCGATCGCGATCATATTCTGGCCGGTGAGTCAGTGTCTTTTGAGATCCGTCTGGATGACGTCACGGGCCGGCCGATGACGCAGCGACTGCCGCTGCTGGCAGTGCAGAGCCCCGGCGGGCGGTCTCACCACGCCATGCGATCCACCCATCCCGGTGTGTACAGATCCACAGTGGACGGATTGGCGCCCGGTCTGCACCGCGCAACGGTGACAGGCGGCGGCGTCGACAGCCCGGATACGCTGCTTTTGTGGGTGGCGCCCTTTCCTGCGGAGTCGCTTGATCAGCGTGCTGATCCGGAGTCGCTGGCGCGGATTGCCGCAGTCACTGGCGGGGAAAGTGTGGTTTTAGACAGTTTGCCTGGCCTGGTCCGCCGCCTCTCTCTTCAGCCCGAGCCCGCGATACGGTGGCGGCGAATTCTGCTGAGAAACCAGTTTTGGACCTATTGGGTTATCGTTTTTTTTCTGGGTGTAGAGTGGTGGCTTCGCCGGCGTTCAGGTTTGCTCTAAGCGGGTTTTTAGGGGGGGGGATCAAGGTGAATCGGCTTGCTTTTCAACGCTTTGCATTGTATATTTAGACTTTAAATTTGCTATAAGGAACCCCGTGGCCAAGATTATTGCAATTGCAAATCAGAAAGGCGGCGTCGGCAAGACGACGACCGCAGTGAACCTGGCGGCCTGTATCGCCGTGGCTGAAAAAAAGACGCTGTTGATTGACATGGACCCGCAGTCCAACGCCACCAGCGGTTTGGGTATTGACCACCGTCAGGTAGAGAACAGCATTTACGAGGTGCTCAGCGGCAAGAAGCACATCAATGATGTCATACAGAAAACCGATATCGCCTATCTCGATCTCCTGCCCGCTTCTATTCGGCTGGTCGGCGCCGAGGTGGAGCTGGTCGGTGAGATCGGACGCGAACGCGTGCTCAGCAACGCCATTGCTGAACTGTCCGAGGAGTATGAATATATCTTCATCGATAATCCGCCGTCACTGGGGCTTTTGACCCTGAACAGCCTCACTGCCGCCCAGTCGGTGTTGATTCCCATTCAGTGTGAATACTACGCCCTTGAGGGACTGAGCCAGCTGCTGAAGAGTATTCGGCTGGTGCAGAAGAATCTCAACGCAAACCTGGAGATTGAGGGCGTCCTTCTGACCATGTACGACAGCCGGCTCAATCTCAGTCAGCAGGTCACCGAGGATGTACAGAATTTCTTTGAGGAAAAGGTGTTCAAAACCGTGATCACCCGGAATGTCCGGCTCAGTGAAGCACCGAGTTTTGGCAAGCCTGTGATTCTCTATGACGCGGTCTGCCCCGGATCTGAAGCCTACATGAAGCTGGCCGAAGAGGTTATTAATCATGGCGAATAAGCGTCTGGGCAGAGGCCTGGAGGCGCTCATTCCGCAAATGGCGGATGATGAGTCCTCTGAGAGAAGAGAGTCGCTTTCAGAAATTGAAATAACCAAAATCCGCGCCAATCCGCTGCAGCCCCGTCTTGAATTCAATCGTGAGCGGCTGGAGGAGCTGAAGTCGTCTATCTCCGAGAATGGGGTGATTCAACCCATCACGGTACGAAAGACCGCTGCCGGTTTTGAACTCATCGCCGGAGAGCGCCGTTTCCGTGCCGTGACAGAGCTGGGTTTCGACCGAGTGCCCGCCTATGTGATGGACGTCAAAGACGATGAGCATCTGCTGGAACTGGCGCTCATTGAGAATATTCAGCGCGAGGATTTGAATCCCATAGAAGTGGCGCTGGCCTATCAGCAACTGCAGAAAGAGTATGACCTGACGCAGGAAGTGGTGGCCAAGAAAGTGGGTAAAGAACGGGCCACCGTGGCCAACTTCATTCGTCTTCTCAAGCTGCCAGACGCCATTCAGAACAGTGTGCGCAGCGGGGAGATTGGCATGGGGCATGCCCGTGCCTTTATGGGCCTGGAGGCGCGCGGAGATCAGATGCAGATCTGGAAGAAGTGCGTCAAGGAGGGATGGAGTGTGCGCCGTGTGGAGCAGGAGGTGCGCAACCGTTCCGACAAACCGTCGACCCAGGCGGCGCCCGGCCCCAAGAAGTCTTCCCATGTCTCTGAGATTGAAGATAAACTGCGCTCCACCTTGGGGACGCAGGTGAAGGTTACCGTGGGAAAGAAGGGCGGACGTATTGACATCGCTTTCTATTCCAATGATGATCTCGACCGGTTAATGGAACTTTTTGACAGCATGGGCGCTTAATTCCAGAGATGAGAAAAGTTAAAAGAAAACGTTATTTCAGTTTGATTTTTGTTCCCGACCAGGAGCAGAATCCCCGGAGCATCTCCATGAGCAACGCCCAGGGCAAGGCTCTGATTGTGGCGGCGGTGGTGCTTTTGCTGCATGTCCTGGCCGGTGGTTACGGCTATTACCGTATCTTCACGCTGGAAAAAGCCAAGCAACAGCTGACAGAGAAGAACGAGGAATTGACGCTGATCAACCGCAAAGTGGAGACCATTGCTGAAGAGCATATGGCCACCATGAAGGTCATCGATAAAATATATAAAGCCTTTGGCACAGAGCTGGGCGTCAGCCGGCAGGAGTTCGGGGCGTTGAGTAACCTTGAGATTCCGCGGACCGACCCGGTTAATATTCCCGCCCCTGCAGGACAGGCACGGGGGGTTGCCGTGCAGTATCAGGACAGGCTGCCCTATCTCATTGATGCCACGCCCGATTTTTTCGCGCCGGAGCATCTTCCCACACGCCTTCCCGTTGAGGGCTTTATGACCACGCATTTTCAACGCGGCGACTGGTTTTTGGGGCGGCGACACATGGGCATTGATATCGCTGCTGAGGGTGGAACCTCCATTCGGGCTGCCGGCAGTGGCGTGGTGGTTTTTGCCAACTGGACACCCGATTTTGGAAACTTGATTGTCCTTGCACATGGCCGGGGATACCTCAGTTATTACGGCCACGCCAATCACCTGCTGGCGGGAGTGGGCGATACAGTTAAGAAAGGCGATGTCATTGCCCTTTTGGGCAGTTCGGGCATCAGCTCAGCACCGCATCTGCATTTTGAGATCTGGAAAGACGGCAAGGCGCTTGATCCCGCCTCTTTTCTCTATGCCATTCCTCAGCAGAGCAGGGACGGCTGATTGAAACCATTGGATTGAAAAACGGCATTGCAGCCGTTTATTTAAAGACATAAAGCGCGCAATTGAAGGAGACGGTTTTGAAAGGACAAAATAATTCTGAATTTGGACGCGGCGGCGAGTTGAATACCATTATCGGGAAAGGCTCGACAATCACCGGTGATCTGAACATTCAAAACAGTTTGCGCGTAGATGGCACCGTCAAGGGGGATATTAAGTGTTCAGATACGGTGGTGCTGGGTAAAGGTGGCGTGATTGAGGGGAGCGTAACGGCAAAAAATGTGATGGTGGCCGGACATATTGCCGGTAATGTATTGACTGACGGTAAAGTCGTACTGGAAAACACATCGTCAGTGACCGGTGATGTCAAGGCTGTTCGCCTGGTCGTCGATGAAGGGGCCGTTTTTGATGGGAAATGTGCCATGAAAGACGGTGCTAAGAAAAAAGCATAAACTTTTCTTGCGGCGTGCTGCTGCATTTTTGTACATTGCTGCGCAGTGTCTTGCACACTGCGCATAGTTTCACACTTCTCTACCGCTGCGCAACACCATCTGCTTTTGACGGACGGCAAGCATGGCGGGATCTTATCCATGGGGGGATGGGACCCGTCTACACCTAGAGAGAACGTGCTGGAATGGTTTTTGTATTCTATTGGACCTTTCAGTATTTTGGCGTCCGGCTTCATTGCCGTAAATTCTCTAAAAATATAGTATTGGCGATTCACCGCAAACTGCGGTATGTAATAGATACAGGGGATTCCTCCCTTGAATCGTGTAATGTTGAACAGTCCTGGCTTGTAGATTGAAAGGGTGACGTTCATGGATGTAAAACTGGACAATTTGATTGCGAAGTTGAAAGAGGAGGGCGTCGAAGGCGCCCAGAAGGCCGCGGATGCGATTTTGGCCAAGGCCAAAGCCGATGCCGAGGCTTTAACAGAGAAGGCCAAGAAAACGGCTGAATTGCGCGAAAAAGAGGCAGAAGTGAAGGCGGCCCAGTTTCAGAGAAACGCTGAACTGGCTGTGAAACAGGCGGGGCGCGACGCGGAACTGCTGCTCAAAGAGCAGATTACCGCGCTTTTTGACCGTGTGTTCAAGCATGAAGTGGGCGAAGTGATGGATGCCGAATTTCTCAAGGGATTGATTCTTGAGATTGTGCAGTCCTGGGGCAAGGCCGAGGGGGTTGAGGTCGAGGTCAATGAGGCCAGGGTCAAGAAGCTGGAAGCTGTGCTGATGGACGGTGTGAAGAAAGAGATTGAAGCCGGTGTCACGCTGAAACCCTCCACAGATCTTGCCGCCGGTTTCCGTATTGGCGTCAAGGATGAAGATCTCTACTATGACTTCTCCGATGACTCCATTGCCGAATTGCTGCGTGCATTTCTGAATCATCGCATTAACAGTATAATGGCCGGATAAATGGATAAGTTTTATTACACCATCGCCCAGCTCCCTGCGCTGACTTTTGATAAGAAGCCGGTGCTGAGCACACAGGAATTCCTGGATGAGGCTGAGAAGTGGCTCACAGCGCGTGATTTTTCAGCGTTGATGGCCACAGATCTACGCCGCATGACGCCGGCTAAAAGAGACGCCGGACTCTACCGTCGCTATCAAGAATTCGAAGCCACATTCAGACAGGCTCTGGCTGAATGGCGTACGGGCCGAAAGGCGGGGCAGGAGGTGAAACCCTTCGATCTGCCCCTGGGGCTGGTGAAAGACGGAAATCCCCTTGAGGTTGAGAAACGGCTTCTGAAATATCGCTGGGACTTCCTCGAGGCGCAGGAAGAGGCACATCACTTCGATCTGGGCTTCATCCTGCTTTATTACATGAAGCTTCAGATTCTGGATTGGCTGGCTGAATTCAATGCTGAAAAAGGCCTGGCCGTCTTCCAGAAGCAGTCCGCTGCAGCCGTGGAACAGGAATCGGTGCAGGCGGGGCTCTAGCTCGCGGCCGGCAAAGGCCGGTCATTATGAAATTGAATGTATAATCAAATCAGGATATTGGAATGGAACAAAACATCGGCACGATCACCGGTATCAACGGCAACATGCTGACCGTCGCCTTTGAGGGCCGCATCACCCAGAATGAAGTGGGTTACGCGGTGCATGGCGATGAGCGGTTGAAATCGGAGGTCATCCGGATCCAGAACGACCACGCCTTCCTACAGGTTTTTGAGTCCACAAAGGGACTCAAAGTGGGAGACAAGGTTGAATTCACCGGCGAGCTGCTCTCGGTGACGCTGGGCCCGGGCCTCCTTGGCCAGATCTACGACGGCCTCCAGAATCCGCTGCCGCAGCTGGCAGAAGCCCATGGCTTCTTTTTGCCCCGCGGCGTGGTGTTGGAAGCACTGGACTCCAAAGTCGACTGGCACTTTACGCCATCGGTGAAAAAAGGCGACACGGTTCGCAAAGCTGCCAAACTGGGCACCGTCCCGGAGACGCAGTTTACCCATGAAATCATGGTGCCCTTCTTCCTTGAAGGCGACTATGAAGTGGTCTCCATCGCCAAAGAAGGCGACTACAAGGTGACGGACACCATTGCAGAGATTAAAGATGAAAAAGGCAATGTGCGCAAGCTCTCCATGCAGTTTGAGTGGCCGGTGAAGATTCCCATTTCGGCTTACAAAGAGAAGCTCATGCCCACTGAGCCGCTGATTGTCAAATCCCGCATCATCGACACCTTTTTTCCGGTGGCCAAGGGCGGCACCTACTGTATTCCCGGTCCCTTTGGTGCGGGCAAAACCGTGCTGCAGCAGATTACCAGCCGTAACGCCGAGGTGGATGTGGTCATTGTGGCGGCCTGCGGAGAGCGCGCCGGCGAAATTGTGGAAACCATGCGCGAGTTCCCCGAGCTCATCGATCCGCGTACGGGCCGTTCGCTCATGGAACGCACCATGATCATCGCCAATACCAGCTCCATGCCCGTGGCTGCGCGTGAGGCGTCTGTGTACACGGCCACCACGCTGGGCGAGTACTATCGCCAGATGGGCCTCAACGTCCTCCTTTTGGCCGACTCCACATCACGCTGGGCCCAGGCCATGCGCGAACTCTCCGGCCGTTTGGAAGAGATTCCCGGTGAAGAGGCCTTCCCCGCCTATCTGGAGTCACGTATTGCCGAATTCTATGAGCGTGCCGGTTTGGTGCAGCTCTATGATGACCGCATGGGCACGATGACCATCGGCGGCACCGTATCGCCCGCCGGCGGTAACTTTGAGGAGCCGGTGACCCAGGCCACGTTGAAAGTGGTGGGCGCCTTCCACGGCCTCTCGCGCGAGCGTTCCAACGCCCGCCGTTTCCCGGCCATTCATCCGCTGGACTCCTGGTCCAAGTATACCAGCTTCGTCAACAAGGAAGAGATCGACTACGCCCGTGATTTCATCCGTCGCGGCACCGACGTGCATCAGATGATGATGGTGGTGGGTGAAGAGGGCACCAGCATTGGCGACTTTATGATGTATCTGAAATCGGAATTCCTCGATGCGGTGTATCTGCAGCAGAACGCCTTTGACGAGGTGGATGCCGCGGCCTCACCCGAGCGCCAGAAGTATGTGTTCAGCATCATCATCAACATTCTCAAGCGGCCGTTTGATTTTGAGGATAAAGAGAAGGCACGTACGTTCTTCTACGATCTGCGCCAGAAATTCCTGGATTGGAACTATTTGGAGTTCGAGTCCGAGGCGTTCAAGGCCATGGAAGAGACCCTTACAGCGTTGATAGAAGGAAATACCCGTCATGAAGAAAGTTTATAATAAAATCCTCAGCGTCTCGGGCAATGTGATCACGGTAAAAGCCCTGGATGTCGCCTATGAGGAGTTGGCTGAGATCACCACGAGCCGTGGCAAATCGCTGGCTCAGGTGATTAAACTGGAGGATGAGATTGTCTCTCTGCAGGTCTTTGCCGGCAGCCGCGGCGTCTCCACCCAGGATGAGGTAAGATTCCTCGGCCACCCCATGCGCGTCGGTTTTTCCGAGAACATGCTGGGACGGATTTACAACGGTTCCGGTGAACCCCGCGACGGTGGTCCGGGCATGGCCGACTCGGTGATTCCCATTTCCGGCCCCTCGGTGAACCCCGCCAAGCGCATCATTCCGCAGCGGATGATCCGTACCAACATCCCCATGATCGATGTGTTCAACTCGCTGGTGGCCAGCCAGAAGCTGCCTATTTTCTCCGTGTCCGGCGAGCCTTACAATGAACTCCTGGCCCGCATTGCCCTTCAGGCTGAAGTGGACATGATCATTCTGGGCGGTATTGGTCTCAAGTTCGACCAGTTCATGTACTTCAAGAACGCCCTGGAAGAGGGCGGCGCGCTCTCGCGTTCCATCTTCTTCATGAATCTGGCCTCTGAACCTGTGGTAGAAGGCCTCATGGTGCCCGATCTGGCATTGGCCGTGGCCGAGCAGTTTGCCCTGCAGGGCAAGGAAGTACTCGTCCTGCTGTCTGACATGACCAACTTTGCCGATGCGCTGAAAGAGATTGCCATCACCATGGAACAGGTGCCGTCCAACCGCGGTTATCCCGGCGATTTGTACAGCCAGCTGGCCTCACGTTATGAGAAAGCCGTCGATTTTGAAGGCGCCGGCGCCATCACCACCCTGGCCGTGACCACCATGCCCGGTGACGATGTGACGCATCCCGTGCCCGATAACACCGGCTACATCACCGAGGGTCAGTTCTACCTGCGCAACGGCCGCATCGAGCCCTTTGGTTCGCTGTCACGCCTGAAACAGCAGGTGAATAAAGACACCCGTGAAGACCATCGCGCCATCATGGACGGCATGATTCAGCTCTACGCCCAGTACCTGGAGACCGAGGAGAAAAAATCCATGGGTTTCCGCATGAGTCCCTGGGATGACAAACTGTTGAAGTTTGGTCATGAGTTTGAGGCCCAGATGATGGACCTCACCGTGAACATTCCCCTTGAGGGTGCACTGGACCGCGGCTGGGAGATTCTGGCCGACTGTTTCGAGCCCCAGGAAACCGGTATGCGCACGGAACTGGTCAATCAATTCTGGCCCAAGAAGGCCGTTAGAGAAGACGCTTAGAGAGCATTGAATGTTTCGGCTGCAAGTCGAGACATGAGGATAAAAGGACGACTATGGCTAAAATACGTCTGACAAAAAATGAACTCAAAAAGCAGAAGGACGATCTCAAACGCTTCACCCGTTACCTGCCCACGCTGGAGTTGAAGAAGAAGCAGCTCTTGATGGAGATCCGTAAGATTCAGAATGAAATCGAACGACTTCAGGAGGAGAATCGGCAGATGGAGACGGAGATTACCCCCTGGGTGGGTGTCTTTGCCCAGGACGTGGAGCTCTCCGCTTTGGTGGCGATCCGTGAAGTGAAAACCGGTACCGGTAATATTGCCGGCATTGATATCCCGGTTTTCGATTTGCTCACCTTCGATGACGTGGCCTATGATTTCATTGAGACCCCGCTGTGGGTGGATCGCGGCCTCGATGTAGTCAAGGAGCAGATTGAACGGCGCGTGCGCTGGGAGATTGCCGAGAAGCAGCAGGAGATCATCCGAAACGAACTGCGCACCACCATTCAGCGCATCAAGCTTTTTGAAGAAGTGAAGATCCCCGGGGCCAAGGAGGCCATTCGGACCATTCAGATCTTCCTGGGCGACTTGCAGACCGCAGAAGTGGTTCGCGGCAAGATTGCCAAAACCAAGATTATCAGAAAGAAGCAGGAGGCCAAAGCGGCATGATTGTACCAATGCTGAAAAGCACCCTTCTGCTGAGTGCAAAAGAGAAGAAGCGCGCACTCAAAACGTTGCGCTCACTGGGGCTGGTGC